>SXGQ01255533.1_pt1 | contig 25922 bp, 24 predicted proteins | sample 3178371 | NCBI WGS metagenome assembly SXGQ01 (sample SAMN11356859, study PRJNA531348) | freshwater metagenome | isolation source: freshwater sample F1-20 | place: China: Fuxian Lake, Yuxi | collected 2017-12-25 | reverse complement strand
GGCTCGTCGAGCAGAAGCAGGTCAGGCTCGCAGGCGAGCGCGCCGGCGATCACCGCACGCTGCTTCATCCCTCCCGAGAGCTGGTGCGGATAGGCGCGCGCGATCGCCTCGGCGCGCGGCAGGCCCACTTCGGCGAGAAGCGACACGACGCGGGAATTCGCCTGGTCCTGCGACATGCCCTTGTGCAGGACGAGCGGCTCGGCGATCTGCGAGCCGATGGTCAGCGCCGGGTTCAGCGCGGCGGAGGGGTCCTGGAACACCACGCCGATCCGCCGGCCGCGCAACGAGGGCGCGTTGGCGAACAGGTCTTCACCGTCGAACCTCGCCGCAGCGGCGGTGACGCGCGCGCCCTCGCCGAGCAGGCCGAGGATGGCAAGCACGACGGAGGACTTGCCCGAGCCGCTTTCACCGACCAGCCCCATCGCGCCGCCCTTGGGAATGGCGAGCGACACGTCCTGCAACGCCGCGAGCGGCCCGCGCCCCGTGGCGTAGGAGACCGAAAGCGCGTCGAGCGAGAGCAGCGGCGCGTCAGCCACGGCCACGCAGCCTCGGGTCGAGCAGCTCGCGCAGGCCCTCGCCCAACAGGTTCACCGAGATCAGCAGCACGCAGAGGCAAAGGCCGGGCGCGAGGCCGATCCACGGCGCCTGGTCGATGAAGGGCCGGCTTTCGGCGATCATCAGCCCCCACTCGCTCGCCGGCGGCTGCGCGCCTAGTCCGAGGAAGGACAGCGCCGAGCCGAGCAGGATGGCGAAGGTGATGCGCAGCGCCGTCTCGACGATGATCGGCGGCCAGGCATTGGGCAGGATCTCGGCCGCGAGGATCCAGGCCGCGCTCTCGCCCCGCGCCCGGGCCGCCTGCACGAAATCCTCAGCCAGCAGCCCCAGCCCCACGGCACGCACGATGCGCGTCATGATCGGCACGTAGACCAGGCCGACGGCGATGATCGTCTTCCAGAGCGCGGGTTCGGTGACGGCGAGCACGAGCAGGCCGAGCAGGATGGGCGGCACCGAGATCAGCACGTCGACCACGCGCATGATCGCCTCTCCCAGCCAGCCACGGTCGAACGCCGCGATCAGGCCGAGTGGGATGCCGAGAAGGAGCGAGAGCGACGTGGCGCCGAAGCCCATGCCCAGCGAGTAGTGCGCGCCGGCGAGCACGCGGGAGAATACGTCGCGGCCGAACTCGTCTGTACCGAACCAGAACGTGGCGGATGGCGGCTGCAGCCTGTTGCGGACCGAGAACGCGTCGGGGTCGTAGGGCGTGATCCAGGGTCCGAGGATCGCGAGCAGCGCAACGGCGCCGACGATGATGCCGCCCCAGATCAACGCGCCAGGAACACTCCTGCGCCGCACCGCCACCGCGCCGCTCATGCCGCCGAGCGCCCGTAGCGGATGCGCGGATTGAGGAAGGCGTAAAGGATGTCTGCCGCGAGGTTGGCCAGCGCGTAGACGGTCGTCACCACCATCATGCCGCCCATCAGCAGCGGCACGTCGTGATTCTCGATGGCGAAGATCAGCAGCCGCCCCAGGCCCGGATAGGCGAACACCGTCTCGACCACGACGATGCCGCCGATGAGGATGCCGACATCCACGGCGAGCACGGTCACGGTCGGCAGCAGCGCGTTCGGGAGCGCGTGGCGGCGCAGCACACGGCTCTCGGGAACGCCGCGCGCGCGGGCGGCGAGCACATACCCGCTCTCCAGCGTCTCGAGCATGGAGGAACGGGTGAGCCGCGAGACATGTGCGATCAGGCCGCTGACCAGGGTGAACACAGGCAGGATGAGATGCATGGCCCAGCGCCAGATGCCGCCCTCGGCGATCGGGGTGTATCCGGTGGCCGGCAGCCAGCCGAGCCAGGCGGCGAAGAACAGGATCAGCAGAATGCACCAGAAGAACTCGGGCACCGCGATGAAGAAATACTGCATGAGCGTCAGCAGCCTGTCCGACAGCGTGCCCTTGTGCACGGCGGAATGGATCCCGAGAGCAATGCCGACGAGCGCCACAAGCACGATCGAGATCGACGCGAGGATCGCGGACCGGCCGAGCGCCTCCGCGATCAGCGGCCCGGCGGGCCGGTCCATCACCAGGGACTGGCCGAGATCGCCGCCGAGCAGGCCGGTGAACCAGCGCCAGTACTGAACGAAGAGCGGATCGTTCAACCCGAGCCTCGCCTCGAGCGTGGCGATGGCATCGGCCGTCGCGTACTCGCCGAGGATCATGTAGGCGACGTTGCCGGGCAGCAGATGCACGATGCCGAAGATCAGCAGCGTCATCGCCCACAGCACGCCAATCACGGCAAGCAGGCGGCGCGCGATGTAGCTTGCCATTTCGCGCGCCGCCTCCTTTCCCTAAGCTCGCCTACGCCTCAGGCGCCGATCGAGCCGCGGCGCAGATCGAACCACCGCATCGGGTGGGTGGCCACGCCCTGCACACTGGCCCGATAGGCGCAGGCGAAGTTGACCGAATAGGCGATGTAGCCAGGCGGGTCGGCCGCGAGCGCCCTCTGCATCGCGAGATACTCGACCTTCTGCTTCTCCGGGTCGCCCGTCAGCCGCGCCGCTGCGAGTGCGCGGTCCACGTCAGCGTTCTTGTACAGCCAGAGGCGCGCGTTCCAGCTTCCCTCCGAGTGCAGGAAGGGGTGCGTGCCGGTATCGAGGGTCGGGCGCGCGAAGTAGCCGTCGACGTAGAAAGGCGCCTTGCCCGACACCTCGGCGTTGTAGCGCGCGAAGGGCACGCGCTGAATGTCGATGTCGAACCCGGCGGGGCGGGCAAGCTGCTGCAGCGTCACGCCGAGCCGCTCGCGCACCGGCCGACCGACGGGGACGACCAGCGGCACCTTCACGCCGTTGCGATGGCCGGCTTCGGCGAGCAGCCGCCGCGCCGCGGCCGGGTCGGCCCTCGTCACCGGGACATCGGAGGCGAAGAACGGGTGGTTGGGCGGGATGGGCGAGTGCGTCGGCGCGCCCTCCCCGAACAGCACGAGTTCGACCACGTCGCGCTTGTCCACCGCCATGTGGAAGGCACGGCGGACGCGGATGTCGTTGAACGGCGCGATCGCGTTGTTCATGATCGCCGCATCCCACGAGCCCGTCGGCACGCTCTCGATGCGCAGCGCCGTGTTGCCGCCGAGCGGCTTCACCTGCTCGGGTGGGATGTCCCACACCACATCGACGTCGCCGGCCTGGAGTGCAGCGAGCCGCACGCTCATCTCCGGCACGATGCGCAGCTCCACCTGGTCGAAGCGCGGCTGGCCCTGCTCGAAATAATCCGGGTTGCGGGCGAGGATCATGCGGTCGCCCGGCGTGTAGCTCCGCATCGTGAAGGGGCCGGTGCCCACAGGTGCGGTGGCGAGCTGCTCGATCCCGTCATGCGGGATGATCTTCACCTGGCGGTCGGAGAGGATGTCGGCGAAGCCACCATAGGCGTAGGAGAGGCGGAAGATCACCGTGTACTCGTCCGGCGCCTCCATCTTCTCGATCATCGTGTAGTTGGTGCGCGGCGCGGCGGCGGTCGCAGGATCGAGGATGCGCTCATAGGTGGCGATCACGTCGCGCGCCGTCATCTCGCGGCCGCTATGAAACTTCACGCCGCGCCGCAGCGTGAACGTCCAGGTCTTCAGGTCTTCGCTGTAGGTCCACTTCTCGGCAAGCTCCGGCTCCACCACGAGGTCCTCGCGCATCCGCGTGAGCCCGTTGAAGACGAGGTTGTCGTAGATGTACTCCTCGCCGATCGTGGTCTTGGCCGGATCGAGCGTGCGGAGCGATGCGCCGAGAGCGATGCGCAGCGTGCCGCCTCCGGCCTGTGCCCGCGGGGCGGTCGAGAGAACGAAGGGCGCGGCAAGCGCAGCCGCACCAAGATCGCGTCGCGTCAGTCTCACCATGAAAACCTCCTGCTTCTCGTGGGCGGCGTCGCCGCCTCGGTTCTTGTTACGATGCGCCTTTCGCGCGGTTCGGCTCGACCGCGCGGACCACGAACTCCTCCATCCAGGGCGTGTACTCCTCCCAGAGCGCGCGCAGCCGCGCGATCGGCTCCTCGCCGCTGTCGATGCGGAGATCGACGAGCGGGAAGACCTCACGGTCGACCACGAGCAGGCTCGCCGAAAAGACCGGCCCATGCTCGCCTCCCGCGGCGAGCCCGGCCTCGAGCCCGCGAACGAGCCGTTCGGCGAGATGCACACCCACATCGGCGGCGAAGGCATCGGCCATGGCCTGCGGCACACGGTCATTGGCGAGGATGTTGCCGATCGCGATGCAATCGGCCGCGTGGCCTGCTCCGGAAGCCGGCTTCACGTGCGCGCCGTGGAACACGGCCGTGCGGCCCGCGGCATCGATCGCGGCGAGCTGCCGCCAGTCATGATCGGATGTGGAGGAGACGAGCGCATCGACCGTCTCCTGCGCGGTGCAGCCAGAGCGGAGCAGGCCGAGGCCGCGTGGCCCGAGACGAGGATCGGTCCGGTGCTGCGTCAGCACCGCACCGATTCCAGGGGCCACGAAAGGCACACGCGAGCCGACGGCGATGTTCGACGTCGACACCGCTGCGCCGAATTGTCCCGTGCGGGCGCAGCGCCCGATCAGCGAAAACGTCATGGCCCCCTACCTTGCACAATGCGGTTCGCACCGCGTTCATCGCGGACACGCCGTCTCCCATCGGTATTCAAGTCACCGATGCCGCGCTTGTCCACCCCTTGTGTACACGCCTCTTCGGTGCTGCGATCGCGCACGGAACGAACGGGACGAGGAGAGACGAGCATGGCACACACGCGGCTTCGCAAGTTCAACACGCGCGATGTGTATGGCCCGCAGGCGCTGGACAACGACGTGTGCATGGTCGTTCGTGCCGGAAACCACGTCTACCTGCGTGGCCAGACCGGGTTCGACCTAGACAACAACTTCGTCGGCGTGGGCGACCCAGCGGCCCAGACCGAGCAGGCGATGCAGAACGTGAAGGTTCTGCTCGAGGAGGCGGGCGCGAAGCTCGAGCACATCTGCCAGCTGCACATCTACCTGCTCGACCGCGCCCATCGCGGCCTCGTCTATCCCGTGATCGGGCGGCACCTGAAGGGCGTGCACCCTGTCATGACCGGGCTCATCATCGCGGGCCTCGCCATCCCCGAGATGCTGGTCGAGATCGACGTCACGGCCGTCATCGCGTGAGCGGTGTCAGCCTGCGGTAATCCGCCCGGCTGCTGCGGCATCGAGCGGCGGCGGCAACCCGTGATCGCCGCAGGCGGCGAGCAGGATGGCCGCGGTGACCGAGGCGGCCGTCTTGAGCTGGTGCGGATGCACCTTGTCGCGCGTGTCCGCTCGCGTGAGCAGCACCGAAAGCGGCGTTGCCGGCCGCTCGAACCCCGCGCACAGGCGGAAGGCGGGAATGCCGGCATGGAGGTAGTTCGCGTGGTCGGAGTTGCCCATGTAGCGCGGCGCGACACCGAGGCGGAGCCCGGCCGGGACGAGCGCGGCGTGCAGGAACTCCGCAAGCCCCGGCACGCCGGAGGTCAGCGCGGTCAGCGCATCGTCGCCGGCGACGCTGTCGAGGTTCACGTTAAGCTTCCGCCGCCGCCGCTCAGCTTCCGGCATGGCGGAGAGATGCTCGGCGGAGCCGGAGAGCGCCCATTCCTCGATGGTGAAGAACGCGATCTCGAGCCCGTGCGCGAGGCCCGGCACGACATCGGCTATGGCACGGGCCGCAGCCAGCACGCAGGCGAGGCCCGAGCCGTTGTCGATCGCGCTCTCGGCCAGGTCATGCCCATCATAGTGCGCGGAGAGAACGATCAGCCCGTCGCCGCGGCCCGGACTCGTCGCGAGCAGATTGGTCGCCATCGCCTCCTCATGGAACGTGCCGTCGACGTGCAGGGTGACGGTCTCGCCGTCACGCGCCGCGAGCCTCGCGCCGGCCTCGTGGCTGATGCCTGCACAGGGGATATGACCAGGCGAGCCGTCACCCGAGGAGCCCGTGACAGGCCCTGCGCCCGGAACATGATTGGCGATCAGGAAGCCGGCGGCCCCGGCGGCACGCGCGGCATCGTACTTCTTCCGCCGATGCACATGATCGCGGCCGATCATGAACTCGTGACGCGCGAGAACGATGGCGCCGCGGACAGCCTCGCCCGCGCGCGCGATGTCTTCGGGCAAACCACGCCCGCAGTCGAGCAGGTGTCCCGACAGCCCCGCCACGGGCGTGGCGGGGGAGCGGACGAGAGCCTGCGCTTCGAGCACTCCGCCATCCGGAAGCACAATGCGCGCCGGGCCGCGCGACCAGCCACGATAGCGCACGTCCTCGCGCCTCACGGGGGCGATCGCCCCGAGCCTCTCGGCGAGCAGTTCCCTGGCCTTTGCCTCGCTGTCCGTTCCCGAAAAGCGGCCGCCGCAATCGCAGATCGCCTCGAAATCGTCCACGATCCGCCTGTCGGCCCAGATGCGCCCGAGAACCGTTTCCAGAACCGCGTTCATGCCCTGTCCCTGCTGCCCGTGTCGCGCGCAGCATGGCACCGTTGCTCCAAGAGAGGGAGAGACCGATGACCGATCCGAAAACCCACGAAGCCGCGCTCGCACCGCTTCTGCCCGAGATCCTCGCCATGACCGAGCGTGTCGTCTCGATCGACAGCGGCACGTACGACGCAGCCGGCGTGAACGCGGTGATCGACGTATGGGCCGGCATGCTCTCGGGCATGGGATTCACCGTCGAGCGCGCCCCGCTTCCCGGACGCGGGGATCAGATGACGGCGAAGCTCTCGCTCGGCAATGGACCGCGGCTGCTGGTCCTCGGCCATGCCGACACGGTGTGGCCGGCGGGAACGGTCGCGCAATGGCCGTTCAAGCGGGAGGACGACCGCATCACCGGCCCGGGCGTCGGTGACATGAAGACGAACGTGGTGATGGCCCTGCATACGATCCGCCATCTCCTCGGCACGGGGCTGAAGGGGCTTGGGTCGATCACGGTACTGATCGTGCCGGACGAGGAGATCGGCTCGCCGCAGAGCCGGGGCTGGATCGAAGGCCATGCACGCGAGGCCGATCTCTGCCTGACCCTCGAGCCGTGCCGCCCCAAGGGCGGCGTGGTTGTCGGCCGCGGTGCCGTCGGCGCGCTCTACATCACGGCGACCGGCGTGACGGCGCATTGCGGCTCCTATCGCGAGATGGGCGCCTCGGCCGTCGCAGAGCTCGCACCCCTGGTGGCCGAGTTCGAGGCGTTGACCGACACGACGCGCGGCCTCGCGGCGACGGTCGGCATCTTCCGTGGCGGCGCGGCGCGGCAGGTGGTTCCGGGAGAGGCGGAGATCCACCTCGACCTTCGCGCGCCGGGCAAGGCAGGCGCTGACGAGTTGCTCGCCAAGGCGCGCGTCATTGCCGAGCGCAAGCCGAAGGACGAGCGCGTCACCATCTCGGTCACCGGCGGGTTCGGCCGCCCGCCCTTCCCGACGACGGAAGGAACGCGCGTGCTCTATTCCTGGGCCGAGGAAGCCTGCACGGCAATGGGCCAGCCGATCCACGAGGTGGTGGCACGCGGCGGCTCGGACGGCTCCTTCGCCGCTGGCCTCGGCGTGCCGACGCTCGACGGGCTTGGCGCGGTGGCGCATGACACGTGCAGCCGACGCGAGACGGTCGAGGTGTCCTCCATCATCCCGCGCTCGGCCGTGATCGCGCACCTGATCACCAGTGCCGCCTCGGGGCGGAAGCTGACACGCTGAAAATTCAGCCGAAGGGAAGCGACAGCGGCGCGATCTGGTCGCCGCTGCGCCCCGCATAATCGTGCTGGCCGCTGTCGCGCAGCATCCTCGCCTGGCTCTCGGCGAGGACGCCGGCGGCCTCAGACACGTCGAGCATCGTCGGGCGGCCATCGGCCAGAACCTGGCGGCCGGCGACGAAGACGTGCTTCACCGCACGGTCCGCCGCATGGAACACGAGGCTGCGCAGGGGGTCGCGGGGCGGCACCATCTGCGGATGCGCGAGATCGACGAGCACCACGTCGGCCGCCGCACCCACCGCGAGCCGCCCCATGTCGGACCGGCCCAGCGCATCCGCACCGCCCACGGTCGCCGCATGGAACACGGCCGCCGTGTCGGCCGCGGCGACATCGCGCGCGGCGTTGCGGGCCAGAAGGATGGCAAGCCGCATCTCCTCGATGATGTTGTGGGGTGCGACATCGGTTCCCATCGCCATGCGCACGCCACGCGAGCGGTACTTGCCGAAATGCTTGAGGTGCTCGCCGTAACGGGCGAAGGGCGAAGGGCAGTGCGCCACCGCCACGCCATGCTCGGCCATCAGCGCGAGATCCTGCGTCGTGTGCCAGCCGATCGAGGGGTGCTCGTCGATGAAGATGGCGTGGCCGAGGATCGAGGTGGGCCCGAGGATGCCGATCGAAGCGGCCCACTGGATCGGCGTCATGCCGTGGCGGCGAACCATCTCGCGCACTTCGACCACCGCCTGGGCGATATGCGTGGTGAAGGGGCGGCCCTTTTCCTTCGCCAGTGCGGCCGAATCGCGCAGGAGCCCTTCCTCGACCGTGTCGATCTGCGCGGGGACCACGATGCCGCGCAACAGGCCCGACGGCTCCGCCTCCGCCTCGTCCATCACCGACTGCGCGCGCTGGAAGCCAGAGCGCCCGCGCCCCTCGTCCCAGTTCCAGGTCACGCTCTGGGGCGCAGACATGCCCCACCGCGCGCTGGCATAGCCAGGCCCGACCCAGACGCGCAGGCCGCTCTCGCGCATCACCTCCATCCAGCCTTCGAACGGCGCGGTGAGGTCGACCACCGCCGTGACGCCCGCGCCCATCAACTCGGCATAGGCAAGCCGCATCGCCGCCTCGTTGCCCGCGCGGTCGAGCCGGAAGGCCTGGAGGCGTTCGAACAGGCCCGTCATCTGCTGCTCGGGCACGCCGTGATCCTCGCGGACACCGCGATAGGCAGGCTCGGATGTCGGGTGCGTGTGCACATTGACGAGACCGGGCATCACCAGCATGCGCCGCGCGTCGATCACCGTCGCGCCATCCTGCGGCGGGGCATCGGTCGCCGGCGCGATGGAGGCGACCTTGCCGCCGGAGAGAAGCACGTCGACATCACGGGCATAGACGTGCCGCTTCGCGGCCTCGTCCCAAAGCACCGCCCAGGAGGCGCCGCGAAGCAGCGTGGGGCTCGTGGCGATCATCGGCATCCCTCCCGTGTTTGCGAAGCCGCGCAATGATGCGACACTGCCACGAGGGGATCAATCCGACAGCGGGACGGACGCGGCGGCGATGGACCTTCTGATCACCGACACGCTGGTCGTGACCTGCGACGATTCGCGCACGATCCTCGAGCGCAGCGCGGTGGCGATATCCGGAGACCGGATCGTAGCGGTAGGCGATATGGAAACGCTGACGCGCGATTGGCCGCGCCACGAGGTGATGAACGGACGCGGCCTCGCGGTGTTTCCCGGGTTCATCAACGCGCATACGCACACCATCCTCACCTCGCTGCGCGGTACCGTGGAGGACTGGGACGGCAACGCCGTCTACAGCTACATGTCGCCGATTTCCTACACGATGGACGATGCCGAGCGCGCGGTGATGGCACAGCTCGGCTGCCTCGAGGCGATCCGCTCCGGCAGCACCACGCTGGTCGACCCGTTCCGCCACGTGCCGGCCTATGCGCGGCAGATGGCCGCGACCGGGCTTCGCCTCTGGCTCTCCGAGAACTGTGCCGATATCGACACACGCCGCATCCGCTTCGGCGAGTACGCGGTGGACGAGGCCTTCGGCAGGCAGTTTCTCGATCGCACCATGACCGGCATCGAGGCGTTTCACGGCATGGACAATGGCCGTGTGCAATGCCAGATCGCCGCACACGCGACGGACAATTGCAGCCCCGCGATGCTGAAGGCACTGCTCGATCTCGCCGCGAAGCACAGGCTCACCCGCACCATCCACCTCGCGCAAGGGACGGACGAGATCGCCGCGGTGCGCGCGATGCACGGCTGCACGCCAGCGGAGTACCTTCATCGCGAGGGGTTCCTGGGCCCCGATCTCGTCGGCGCACACTGGACGTTCTGCACGTCCTCCGACATCGAGCTGCTGGCGCGAACCGGCACGCAGATGGTGCATTGCCCGGCCAACTCCTCGCGGCGGGGCCCGCACCCGGTTCTCATCGGGCTGATCCGCGATGCCGGCATCACCATCTCCCTCGGCACCGACAACATGACCGAGGACATGTTCCAGGCCATGAAGATCGGGCAGATCGTCCATCGCGGCGGGCGCGGGCGCGAGAATGAACTCGGCGTCGCGCCACAGCCGCAGGAGACGCTCGACATGATCACGCGCAATGCCGCGGGCTCGGTCGGCGCCGCCGGCGAGATCGGCCAGGTCCGCCCCGGCATGAAGGCCGACCTCACCCTCATCGACCTGAACCAGCCCGTCATGCGGCCGCTGATCCGCCCCATCGCCAACCTGGTGCATTACGGCCATCCCGGCATTGTGCATTCGGTGATGGTCGATGGCCGCTTCGTGATGCGCGACCGCCGCGTGGTGACGGTCGACGAGCCCGCGCTGCTCGCCGAGGCGCAGGTCGTGACGCGCCGTGTGTGGGAGAGGATGATCGCGGCGAATCCCGACATCCCACCCCCGCCCGGAGGCCTGCGCTGGTTCAATGCCTGAGAGAACCCGCCCGACACCGCTCGACTCCGCGCCGCGGCTCGCGGCCGCCCTCGGCCTTTCGGCGCTGTGGGTGAAGCGCGAGGATCTCGCGGGCCCCGGCTTCGGAGGCAACAAGATCCGCCAGATCCGTCTGATCCTCGAAGCCGCGAAGGCCGAGGGTGCCGACACGGTAATCACCACGGCGGCAAGCCAGTCGAATTTCTGTCGCGCGCTCGCCGGCTGCGCTGCGCGGAAGGAGCTTTCCTGCCATCTGCTTCTTCGGCGCGCCGGCGGAACAACGATGCAGGGAAACCTGCTGCTCGACCACGTCTTCGGCGCCCGCATCTCCTGGACCGATGTGACCGACCCGTGGGACCCCGTGATCGAGGCCGAACTCGAGGCGATCGCCGAAGCGGTGCGCGCCGCGGGCGGCACGCCGTACATCGTCCGCCTGCCGGGGCGGACAGCCCCGCTTGCCGCCTCGGCCTGGGCGACGGGCGCGGCCGAGCTTGCCGCCGACCTCGCCGCAACCGGCGCGCGGCCCGATGCCGTGGCTGTCGCGTGCGGCTCAGCGCTGACCGCCTGCGGCCTCGCCCTCGGCCTGAAGCGCGCGGGGCTGGCCTCGCGCGTGCTCGGCGTCTCGGTGCAGCAGCCACTGGCGCGGCTGCGTCCCTGGTGCGACGACGTGATCACCCGCACCGCCGCACTGCTCGGATGGCCGGCCGGTGACGCATCGGAAAGGCTCCTCCTCACGGAGGACCAGATCGCGCCAGGCTATGGCCGCGCGAGCGACGCCTCGCGCGAGGCCGTGCTGCTCGCGGGCCGGACGGAGGGCCTGGTGCTCGATCCCGTCTACACCGGCAAGGCACTGGCGGGGCTCGCTGCGTCCATCGGCGGCCTCGTGCCGCGCGGCGGCGCTGCCGTGCTGATCCATTCCGGGGGGGCGCCGGGCCTGTTCCTGCACGCAGCGGAGATGGAGTTGCGATGAGCGCGATGCTCGACCTCGACCTCGCGAAGAAGGGGCGCAATCACGGCGCGCTGCGCATCGCGCATTCCGACGACCGCTCGGCTTACGGCGAGGTCGTCATCCCCGTCGTGGCACTCGTCGGCGGTGCGGGCCCGACCGTGCTGCTCTCGGCCGGCATCCATGGCGACGAGGCGGAGGGGCCTCTCGCACTGATCAGGCTGATCCATGCGGTTGACCCCGCCTCGCTTGCCGGGACCGTCATCGTCTCGCCGGTGATGAACCACCCTGCTGTGAAGGCGAGCCGCCGCACGAGCCCGCTCGATTCCGGCAACCTGGCCCGGCAGTTTCCCGGCGACGCGCGCGGCTCCGTCACGCAGCGAATCGCCGCGGCCATCTCGACGCTCCTTCTCCCCCGCGTCGAGGCCGTGCTCGACCTGCATGGCGGTGGGCGGACGCTCGAGTACATCCCCTGCGCCTGGGGACGGCTGAACCCGGAACCGGCGCTGGCGCGGAAAAGTCTCGAGGCACTGAAGGCGCTGGGGCAGGAGCGCACGGTCGTCGTCTCGGCGACCGCGCATGGCGGAACGCTCACGTCGGAATCGATCACCCAGGGCAAGGTCATCGCCGGAACCGAGATCGGCGGCGCGGGTGGGGTGCGGCCCGAGACGGTCGCGTCGGCCGAACGTGCGGCGCGGCGCTTCCTCGCCCATCTCGGCCTGCTGCCGCCCGAGCCGCCGATGCCGACGCGGTTGATGACGCTGAAACCCGCGCACTTCGTCCGCTCTCCCGCGCGCGGGCTGTTCGACCCCGCAGTCACCCTGGGCGATTCGGTGCGTGAGGGGGATGCAGCGGGCACGCTGCATGACGCGGATCGTCCTTGGCGCACGCCGGAGGTGCTGCGCTTCGCGGCCGATGGGGTCGTCGTCGCACGCGGCGTGCCGGCGATGGTCGAGCCGGGTGATGTCGTCTTCCATCTCGGCGGCGATACCGACGAGGCATCACTGCTGGCCTGATCACCCCTTCAGGGCGCCGGCCATCAACCCCGCCACGATGCGCTTCTGCAGCACCAGCACGAGCACGACGAGAGGCAGCGTGACGATCACCGAAGCGGCCATGATGCGCCCCCAGGGAAGCTCGAACCGGCTCGCGCCGCTGATCAGCGCAATTGCTACGGGAACGGTCCGCTGCTCATCGGTCAACGTGAAGGTGAGCGCGAAGAGGAACTCGTTCCACGCGATGATGAAGGCGAGCAGCCCCGTCGTCGCGAGCGCCGGCGCGAGCAGCGGCAGGAACACGCGGAGCAGCACGACGCGCGGCGTGGCACCATCGAGCATCGCAGCTTCCTCGAGCTCACGCGGCATGGAGCGCAGGAAGCCGGTCATCACCCAGACCGTGAAGGGCAGCGTGAGGATCAACGTCGCGAACACGAGGCCCGGAAGCGTGTTGTAGAGCCCCAGCGCGCGGATCAGCTCAAACAGGCCGGACAGCACGGCGACCTGCGGGAACATCGAGACGGAGAGGATGCCCGCGAGCAGGAAGGCGCGGCCGCGGAACCGCACCCGCCCGAGCGCATACGCGGCAGGCACCGCAAGGGCGAGCGAGAGAGCGACCACCGAGCCGGAGACAACAAGAGAGTTGAGGATGTTCCGCGCGAAGGGCGCCTCGCGGAACACCGCGACGTAGTTGGCTAGCGAGATCTCTCGCGGCAGCAGCGCCCCGCCGAGCTGATCGCCTGGCTTCAACGAGGAGAGGATCGCCCAGGCGAAGGGGAACACGGTGTAGAGCACGAGCACCGTGACGAGCAGGGCGAACAGCGCGCGGCCGAGCGTGGATCGCATGCGCCGGTTCATCATGCCGGCTCCTCATCGCTGCCCAGGCTCACACGCCCGAGCGTCAGCAGACCGGCGGCGATCCCGGCGATCGTCAGGAACAGCAAAGACGAGGCGGCGGAACCCATGCCGACATCCTGGAAGTCGACGAGCTGCTCTCGCGCATAGACCGACATCGAGGCTGTCGCACGGCTGCTGCCGGCCAGCACGTAGATGAGATCGAATACGCGCAGCGCATCGAGGCTCCGGAACAGGATGGCGACGAGCAGGGCGGGCCAGATGAGCGGTAGGGTGATGCGCCAGAATGCGCCGAAAGGCCCAAGCCCATCCACCTCCGCCGCCTCGTAGAGCTCGTCGGGCAGCAGCTGCAGCGCGGCAAGGGTCAGAAGCGCCATGAAGGGCGTCGCCTTCCACACGTCGACCGCGACGATCGCCCAGAGCGCGAGACGCGGCTCGGCTGTCCAGGCAATCGGCGCGTCGATGAAGCCGAGTGCAAGCAGGCCTGCGTTGATGACGCCGAGCTGGTCATGCAGCATCCAGCCCCACATCTGCGCCGAGACGACCGTCGGGATCGCCCAGGGGATGAGCATCGCCGCACGCATCAGTCCTCGGCCGCGCATGCGCGCGTTCATCACAAGCGCGATGACGACGCCAAGCACCGTCTCGATCGCGACGGAGGCGACTGTGAACAGCACTGTGTTCCACACCGCCTGCCACCAGTCCGGGTCGGTGACCAGGAACGCGTAGTTCTCGAGGCCGACGAAGCCTGGAGGGTCGAGGTCATCGAGCCGCGCATCGGTGAAGGAGAACCAGATCGTCCGCGCGAGTGGCCAGAGTGCGACGAGCGCGAGAGCCGCGATCAGCGGCGCGAGCAACAGCCCGGCAGCGCGTCGTCGTTCGCGCGCGACCCCGCTTCCGCCTACCACCTGCCGCCGCGCGACAGGCGTTGCAGCGTGCGTTCAAGGCGCGCCAGCGCAGCCTCGGGTTCAGCGCGCCCGGACAGCACCTCGTGCACCGCGTTCCAGAACTCCGCCGAGACCTGGTTGTAGCGCCCTCCCGTTTGCGCCGATGGCCGCGCGACGGTCTCCGCAAGCGTCGCAGAGAAATCGGCGAGGAACGGGTTGGCGGCCAGCACCTCGGCATCGGCGTAGAGGCTCATGATCGTAGGCGCGAGCCCGGCCGCGATGGCGCGGCGCTTCTGCTCCTGCGGGGAGGCGAGATAGCGCACGAGACTGACCGCAGCCTCACCGCTGCGCGAGTAGGCTGACACGGCGAGTTGCTCGCCGCCGAGCACGGCTCCACGCGGCAGCGGCGCCACGCCGACGCGACCGCGTACGGGGCTGTCGTCACCGTTCAACAGCGGCCATGCATACGGCCAATTGCGCATGAACACGGCGTTGCCCGACTGGAACACGCCTCGCGCCTCCTCTTCGGCGTAGCTCAGCACGCCTGGCGGGGCGATGGCGCCGACCCAGGACGCAGCCGCCGCCAGCACCTCGGCCGCGCGGGGGTTGTTCACAGTCACCGCGCCGTCACGATCGATGATCGTACCGCCGCCCTGGGAAGCGAGCCATTCGAGAGCATTGACCGTGAGCCCCTCATAGGCGCGGCCCTGGAACACGAATCCCCAGATGCGCTCCGCCCCAGCGCTCCGCTCGGCCGCCATCACGACTCGCGCGATTTCGGCGAGTTCCTCCCAGGTTTCGGGAATCTCGCGCGCATGCTTCGCCAGCAGATCGCGCCGATAGTAGAGAACGCCTGCATTGGTGAACCAGGGCAGCGCGACGAGCCGCCCCTCGACCGTGTTGTTGGTGATCGCCGCATCGAGATGCGCCGCACGCTCCTCCTCCGAAATGTCGCCTGAGAGGTCGCGCAAATGCCGCGCAAGCAGGCCCGGCCACACCACGTCGATCTGGAATACGTCGATGTCGGGCGAGCGCGCGGCAAGAAGCTGCTGGAAGAGGGCGAGGCGCTCCGTGGCGCTGCTTGGTGTGGACACGAGGGTGACGCGGTTGCCCGTTTCCTTCGCCCAGGCTTCCGCACCTTCGCGGCAGAGCGCCGCCTCGATGCCTACGGACCCGCATGCAAGCGTCACGGTGGTCTGCGCCGCGCCGGGCGCGGAGATGAACAAGGCGGCGAGCAGAGCAAGCGCTCTCGAAAGCATGCGGATCCCTCCCTCCGCATGCATTACCCCGTGCCGTCAGTGCGCGTTGCCTGATCTCACAGGATCGTGAAGGCGATCAGGTCAGTCGATTTGGATCCGATCCGTTTTCCAGCCAGCGTTCGAAGGCTTCGCGAACGGCCCCAGTCGGCGGATAGAGGCCGCGCACCGGTTCCCCCGCCTCCACGCGCAGCCTCACGTAGGCCTCGATCGCCTCGCGCGCCGCCACCTCTGCGAGTGCCTTCTCCCATGACGACGCGGGGCACACGACGACACCGTCCTCGTCTCCCACCACCATGTCGCCGGGAAACACGGTCACACCGCCGATGGCAACCGCCAGACCATGATCGACCAGCATCAGACCCGCCGTGGACGAAGCCGGCGCGGGCCCGCGGCAGAATACGGGCATGCCGAGGTCGCGCAGCGCGACGACATCGCGCATCCCGCCGTCGCACACGACGGCCGCCGCGCCACGACGCTGCAGCCGCGTGGCCAGCATCTCGCCGAGGATGCCGGCATCCTCGCGCCCTGCGGCATCGATCACCACCACGTCGCCCGGCCCCGCCTGCTCCCACGCATCGAAGAAGGGCGCGGCCTCGTTGTAGGGCGAGAGCGAAGCCGCGCGATCCTCCCTCAGCGGCAGGTAGCGCACCGTCACAGCGCAGCCGGCGAAGCGACACGCGGTTGGGTCGAGCGGCGCGAGGCCACGCGGAGAGATGGCGCGCAACCCCTCGGCGCGCAGCAGCACCGAGGAGAGAGCCGCGGTCGGCGGCGTCATCGCGGCAGGAGCGGCGTGACGCGCTGGACGAGGCTCGCCATCGCCGCTTCCGGCGTCTTCATGCCAAGCACCGCGGCCTCGGCCTCCTCCTTGAAGATGTCGCCCGCGCGCGCGGCCTCGTCGAAGGCCGGCATCGGCACGCGCGCCACCGTCAGCACGCGGCGCTCCTCATCGGCATAGGGAACGCTCTCGCGGAACTTCGCGTCCTCGTAGGTCGACGCACGCACCGGACCGTTGCCGTTGAGTGCGGCCGAGAGCGTCGCCGGCTTCGACACCATCGCCTTGATGAAGCTCCAGGAGAGTTCCTTCCGCTTGGCGTTGCGCGGGATGACCATGCCCCAGAACTCCACCTTGGCCGGCGCGACGTCGAACTTCGACCTCAGCGTCTCGCTGATCGGCACGGCGATGGTCCTCACCTGGCCGGGGAACTTGCTGCGCTGCGGGTCGTTGTAGATGCGGTTGCGGCCCATCGAGTTCAGCGCCATTGCCGCACGGCCCTGCTGCACCCAGGTGTTCACGTCCTCGGACTGGATGGTCGCGAAGTTGCGCGGGAAGGCGCCTGCCTGGAACAGTTCCCGGATCGTGCGGATGGCATTCAGCATCGGCGGCTGGTCGGCCACGCAGCGGAAATCGGCAGTGATGAAGTCACCGTCCCAGGCCCGCGCAAGGTCGATGACGTTGGGATAGGTGACGCCGGGCATGACGAGGCCGACGACGGGCGTGCCGTCGCTGCGGCGATAGGTGCAGCGCTTCGCGACCTCGATGACCTCCTCGATCGTCTCCGGCGGCCTGGTGATGCCCCGCTCCTCGAAGAGGGCGGCGTTGTAGTGGAGGCCGGAGCTCGCGTGGCGGAACGGCATCGCGGCAAGCCCTCCGCCGACGCGGAACCCGTCGAGCAGGCCCTTGAACACATCCTCCGGCGCCTCGATGGGGTCGCGCGCCATCCATGGGTCGAGCGGTTCGAACAGCGCAGCGACACGCGGAACCACCTGAGGGTTCAGCACGAAGCCGACATCGACGGTGGTTTCCGAAAGCGAAGCCTCGCGGAACAGGCGCTCCGACAGCGGGCCGGTGTCGAAGGTGGTCCATTGCACCGCGGGGTTGCCCGCGCGCGTCCAGGCTTCCGCGATGTTGCCGCCCTGCGCACCCGTCGCCACCGTCTGGTGGACGCGATGGGCAAAGACGTTCAGCGGCGCGTTCCCTTGCGCGAAGGCGGCGGCAGCGGGGAGCGCTGCGGCGGCGACAAGCAGGCCACGTCGTGTCATCCCGGTCATGGCGTATTCCTCCGTCGTGTCGTTCTCGTTGTCGTTCGCGTCTCGTTGAAGAGGCCGGCGATGGTCGCCTCGGCCGTCTCGAAATGCGCTTGCATCGCACGCTCCGCCGCGGCTGGATTGCGGGCGGCGACGGCGGTGACGACACGCGTGTGGCGCTTCAGCGTCGCCCGCCAGTCGGTTGCATCGCGAGGGGTACGGCTGTTCAGCAGCACCATCACCTCATGCGTCAACGGCCTAAGGCTTGCGACCTGCAGCCGCACCAGCCTGTTGCCCGAGAGTGCGGCGAGATGGTCGTGGAAGTCGAGATCCGCCTCGATCCAGGCCGTCACGTCGCCGCAGGCGGCGGCGAGCCGGTCGGCGATCGTGCGCAGGGCGTCGATTCCGGCCGCATCGGCCCGCATCGCCGCGAGCCGGGCGACCTGCGGCTCGATGATGCGCCGAAGCTCCACCGCCTCGGCGAGCCCTTCGCGTGAGCGACCCACGGCGAAGCGGAGGATGCGCGCAAGTGGCGCGGCATCGGGTGCACGGACCCGCGTGGCACGCCCCTGCCCGATCTCGACCACGCCTACCGCAGCCAGCTGATGCAACGCCTCGCGCACCACCTGCTTCGACACGCCGAACCGTTCCGCGAGCCGCGCCTCGGACGGCAGCGCCTCGCCAGGGCCGAGCCGGCCTTCGAGCACGGCCTCGGACAGCTGGGCGACGATACCGTCTGCCAGCTTCACGGGCGACAGCGCGACGGCGCCGATCGGATCGTGGACAGCGTCCATTCCGGCAGGCTAGACCCGGAACGACCCGCCTAGCAACTCCCCAACTGTTCGGATAGGTTCAGCCGCATGACCGAGCTCACGATCGCGTCCGTCCGCGCCCATCCCCTCCGCGCCACGCTCGCGACCGTGCAGCGCACGAGCCAGGGAGACTGGCCCGCGCTCGAGATCGTCATCGTCGAAATCGGGACCGAGTGCGGGCTGACGGGCATCGGCGAATGCCTCGCCCGCCGCGGTGCCGCGGGCTATGCGCGCTTCATCGAGGCCGCGCTCGTGCCGAAGCTCATCGGCCGCTCGGCGCATGACCGGCGCGCCCTGTGGTCGGCCATGCGCGGCACGCTGACGGGCCGTACGGGCGGGATGCTGATCGAGGCGATCGCCGGCATCGACATCGCGCTGTGGGACCTCGCGGGCCAGGCGGCAAGGCAGCCGATCTGGCGCCTGCTCGGAGGCGCAGGCCGGCGCAGCGTCGTCGCCTATGCCTCCTCGCTGAACTGGGGAGACGATGCGCGCGCGGAGCAGGAGCTGGCCGCTGCTCTCGGGCGCGGGTTCCGGCAGGTGAAGGTGAAGATCGGCAAGCCGGACGATGCCGCGATCCGCCGCGTGCGCATGCTGCGCCGGCTGGCGGGCGACGACGTGATGCTCGCCGTCGATGCGAACTGGATCTACGACGCCGATGAGGCGCTCGCCGTCGGCAAGGCGCTGGCCGATGAGGGCTATGGCTGGTTCGAAGAACCGATCCACCCCGACGATCACGCAGGCTATCGCCACCTCCGTCGCCACCTGCCTGTCCGGCTCGCGGCCGGAGAGAGTGACTTCACTGCCAGCGACAGCGCCGATCTGGTCGAGGACCGCACGCTCGGGCTGATCCAGCCCGATGTCGCGCGCTCGGGCGGCATCACCGAAACCTGGCGCATCGCCGAACACGCCGCGTTGCATCATGTCGCGTATGCTCCCCATGTCGGCTGGTCAGGTGGCGTCTGCTCGGCGGCTTCGGTGCACCTTGCGGCCGCGGCGGAGAGCTTCCTCACCTTCGAGTGCATGGTGTTCGACAACCCGCTTCGCCAGGCGCTGACCGTTCCCGTGCTCGGCGATGTCGGGCGCCTCGAGGCTGACGGCACACTTGCCGTGCCTGATACGCCCGGGCTCGGCGTGACGCTCGACCGCGAGGCCCTGGCGCGGCATCTGATCCGCGACTGACGATGCGCGAGGGCATCTTCACGCGGCTCGGCATGATCGCCCCCGCGCAGGGTCTTATCGCTGCCGTCATCGCCGGCCCAGCGCTCTATCTCGTCTGGCTCTCCTTCCAGGCCTCCTCATACGGTTCCGCGCCGACATTCGTCGGCTTCGCGAACTACGCTCGGGTGCTGGGCGATGCGTATTTCTGGCGCGCGCTCGGCAACACCGCGATCGTCGTGCTCGTCGTCGTGCATCTCGAGCTGTTGCTCGGATTGCTCATGGCGCTTCTGTTCGCCTCCGGCATCCCCTTCCGCCGCGTGATGCTCGCCATCGTCATCGCGCCCTATGCGGTGAGCGAGGTTGCGGCAGTGGTGATGTGGCGCTTCATGACCGACCCCGAGGTCGGCCACGTCTCGGCGTTGCTGCGCGCGGTCGGGCTGCCGATGCTCGAATGGTCGGTGGTGCCCGCGCACGGGCTCGTGCTCGTGTCGCTCCTCTCGGTATGGCTGCACCTGCCATTCACCTTCCTGATCCTCTACGCTGCGCGGCTTGCCCTGCCGGGCGAGATCTACGAGGCGGCGCGCATCGACGGGGCGAGCCCGCTCCAGGCCTTCCGGCGCATCACCCTGCCGCTTCTCGTTCCCGCCATCCTGATCGCGGCCCTGTTCCGGCTGATCTTCGCCTTCCGGCTGTTCAGCGAGGTGTGGCTGCTCACCCAAGGTGGCCCTGCACGGTCGACCGAGGTGGTCGCCGTTTATCTCTATCTCGAGGCGTTCCGCTACAACGCCTTCGGCGGCGCGGCCGCGACGGGCTGGCTGATGGTGATCGGCTCCCTGCTCCTCGCGGCACCCTATCTGATCCGCTTGCGGAAGGCGGCGCGCGATGCGGCGTAGGCCTCTCGTCACGCTTGGCAAGCTCGCCGCGCTCGCACTCATCGCCATCTGGTCGCTCGCGCCGATCGTGCTGATCGTGACGTCCTCGCTTAAGCCGGAGAACGAAATCTTCGCCGTGCCGCCGACGCTCGGCTTCTCACCGACCTTCAAGCACTACGGCGAGCTGCTTAACCGATGGCCCGACTTCTTCACCGCGCTCGGCAACAGCCTGATCGTGACGGTGGGCGCGACGCTGATCGCACTCGCCGCCTCCATCCCCGCGGGATACGCCTATTCCCGCTTCCAGCAGGGCTGGGTGCAGGGCTCGGCTTTCTGGCTGATCGTCGTCCGGCTGATCCCGCCCATCGTCGTCACCCTGCCGCTGTTTCCTCTCGTGAACATGCTCGGGCTGGCCGACACGCATCTGCTGCTTGCCATCCTTTACGCGACGTTCTTCGTCTCGCTTGGCGCCGTCGTGATGCGCGCCTTCTTCGACCAGGTGCCGCGCGAGCTCGACGAGGCCGCGGCGGTGGACGGCGCGGGGCGGTGGATGACGCTGATCCGCATCGTGGCACCGCTCGGTGCACAAGGGGCGCTCGCCGTCGCGGTGTTCGTCATCGTGTTCGCATGGAACGACTTCCTGTTCGCCTTCATCTTCGCCGCCACACGGGCAAAGACCGCACCGCTCGTGCTCTCCGAGATGATCGGGAACTTCGACGGGGTCGACTGGGGCGTGCTGTTCGCCGCCGCGACCGTGCAGCTCGCCCCCGTGCTCGCCTTCGTCATCCTCGCCCAGAAGCACCTCGTCGCTGGCCTCAGCGCCGGGGCCACGAAAGGCTGACGATCAGGGCGGCGGCGTGCCGAGCAGGATCGGTCCAGCATGCCGCACTGCAAGGCGTGTCACTGGACCGGGCAAGGCGGGGAGGTCACGCGCGGCCGCCTGCCGTGCCCAGTCGCTCTCGTCACGGATCACCGTCGCCTCCTGGTCGACCGCGGTGATCACCACGTCACCGAAGATCAACCGCTCTGACCGCACACGCAAGAGGAACGAGCCGGCATAGAGCATCGGTACGCCCGCAGGCACGGCAAGCCTCCATCGTGGAAGCGTCCTGTATCGCGCCGTATAGGTGAAGGCGTCGGTCCTGCGCGCGCCCTGGACGACCAGGTAGTGGTAGCCAGGCCGCAGGAGCAGGACGACGAGGCCGTCATCGCGCGCCGCGCCACTGGGGATGCGCGCGGCCGCCGGGCCCGGAGCCGGTATGCCGCCGCTGTCGAAATCGCCGAGAGCGAGGCCGAGGCTGTCGTCGCTGAGCCCGGCTGCGAAGGGGAGCACGGGCTGGCCCTCCTCGTTCGTCGCCACGAAGCGCAGCATGACCGCCGATCGTTCGCCCGCACGGACACGGGCCAGCGTCGTCTCGTCCAGAGGGCCGATGATGGCGCAGCCGGCAAGCCAGGGCAGGACGCCGAGAGCAATGCGCCTAGGGACAGCGCCTGCCATCCGCCCACTCCCGCAGGAACACCCCGAACCTCTGCGCCATCGGCCTGACGCAACGCTCGGCGCGCGTGACCGCGCCATCGTCCCCCGTCTCGATGAGGAGGAGGTAGTGCGTCGGCACATCGATGATGCCGCCTGCCGCCCTGTAGCCACCGGCGACGATCCAGAGCAGCTTGAGGTGGATGCGGTCCCACGCGTAGACGAGCACGCGACGCTCGTCCCACACCGCGCCCGGCTCGCCCAGCAAGGCGAGGACCTCTGCCTTCGAGCGGCCGAGGAGCGCGGACAGGTTCGCCGGCTCGACCGGCACCTCGCGCCCCTCGGTGACCTCGCCCTCTCCCATCGGCAGCGGAACGACAAGACAGCCGGCGAGGCAAGCCGCAAGTCCGAGCGCCACGGCCAGCCGAGGAGTGCTGCGCAGGAGCACGCGGCGGCGGACGGGAGCAGGCATGTCCACGACCCTAACGGCTTGTCGAACGTGGTTGCTGATCCAGATCAAGTCGTCAGCATCGCACCGTCGCACCATCGCGTTGTATCGACGATACTGGCCGTGACCGCGCTCGCGTGGCACGGCCCGAGGTGTCGAACCGATCCATGCCGATCGACAATCCAACCGCCATTGCTGACCGGATAGGTCGGCGAGCAGCATTGCGTGCGCAGTTCTTCGGCCGGCTCCATCCCGGTCCGAGCGGGCTGCGGATGCTGCGCCTCCTCGCGCAGATCTTCCACACGGAGGCTCGGTGGCGCGCGGCCGCGCTCATTGCCGCGATCGTCGTCGCCACCGGTGGGCTCATCCTGCTCATGGTGCGCTTCGCGGTCTGGAACGGCGACTTCTTCAACGCCATCGAGCAGAAGTCCTGGCCCGGCCTAGTCCGCCAGGCCTGGACGTTCCTCGCCATCCTGGCAGGGGCGATGGTGACCCAAGCCGCGGCGCTGCAGGCGCGGCGCATGCTGCAGATCACGCTCCGAACGCACCTGACCACGACGCTGCTCGCCACATGGATGGCCGATGGTCGACACGCGCGGTTGCGCGATGCTGTGCCCGCGCTCGCGACGGAGGACGGGCGCATCGCCGAAGATGCCCGCGTTGTGTGCGAGCTGATGGTCGACTTCCTTGCCTCGCTGCTCTACGCGGTTACGCAGTTCGTCGTCTTCGTCGGCATGCTCTGGTTGAGTTCCGGAACACTCCGCTTCGAGGCCGGCGGGATGGTCGTCACGGTTCCTGGCCACATGGTTTGGGTCGCCCTTCTCTATGCCTCGGTCGGAGCGATGATCACCGTATGGGTCGGCCACCCCCTTGTCCGCGCGACCGAGCGGCGGCAGACAGCCGAGGCGGCGTTCCGCGAAGCTCTCGTACACGCCCTGTCCCACTCGACCATGATCGCGCTCGGCCGCGCCGAAGCAGGGGAAAGGCGGCGCCTGGCTGGCCGTTTCGCCATGGTGTCGGCGACGTGGGCCGAGCAGACGATCTCGTTTCGCAGGATGACATTCTTCACCGCGGGCTTCGGATTCCTGACGCCCGCCTTGCCGATGCTTCTTCTCGCACCTCGCCATTTCGCGGGAGACATGAGCCTCGGCACGCTCATGCAGGTCACCGTCGCCTTCGGTCAGGTCACGGCGGCGCTGTTCTGGATCTCCGACAACTACCCGCAGATCGCCCAATGGGAGGCGTCCGCGGTTCGTGCCCTGGCGCTGCAGGAGGCCGCGTCCGACATCGGCCAGCACGGGGAGATCGACGCCGCGGGCGAAATCGAGCGTGTGGCACGGAACGGGCCGGGATTGGCCTTCCACAAGTTGAGTCTCGTCTCGCCAAGTGGCGAGCTTCTGGTGCGGGGCTTCAGCGCCTCCGTCTCACCGGGCGAGCGGCTCCTGGTCGAGGCCACGCCGCCAGCCGCGGCGGCGCTGTTCCGCGCCGTCGCCGGCCTGAGTGGATGGGGCAGCGGAACGATCGAACTGCCTGAGGGCGGCGTGCCCTTCTTCATGGGCGAGCGCCCGTATCTGCCCGAGGCCACCCTCGCCGAGATCCTGGCCGATCCGCACAGCCCGGGTGAGCTCTCTCGAGCCCAGGTGACGGCCGTCATGGTTGAGGTCGGGCTCGCTACACTGATCCCGTCCCTCGGCGCCGTGGCTGTATGGGAGGACGCGTTGAGCGTGGAGGACCAGCAGCGCCTCGGCATTGCTCGGGCGATCCTGCACAAGCCCGCCTGGATCTTCATGCATGACGCGACCAGCGCGTTGGACGCCGAACAGGAGGAGCAGCTGATGGGCGTGATGATCTCGTCGCTGCAGGGGGCTGCGATCGTCACCATCGCACACCGCGCCGCGCTCGACCGATTCCACCACCGCCGCATCGCGCTGTCCCGGGCGGGCTGACCCAGGCTATGGCACCTCGTCCGCGGCGCCCTGCGCAAGCGCGAGCGCACGTCCATATACGTCCCGCCTCGCTCGCCCCGTCTCCGCCGCCACCGCCGCCGCCGCATCCTTCACGCTCGTGCCTGCCTTCAGGGCACGCGACAGGCGCGCATCCACCTCCCGATCGTCCACGCGCTCCGCCCCGGCGCCGGGTCCAACCACGATCGTCACCTCCCCGCGCGGCGGCTCGGCGGCGAAGCGGACGGCGAGGACCGGCAGAGGGCCGCGGACCACCTCCTCGAACAGCTTGGTCAGCTCCCGCGCGAGCGCCGCAGGGCGCGGGCCCAGCACGTCGGCAAGGTCGGCGAGCGTGGCCGCCGCGCGTTGCGGTGCCTCGAACAGAACCAGGGTCGCGACAAGCCCCGTGGCTTCGGCAGCCTTGAGCGCCGCAAGCTTGGCCCGGCGCGGTCCCGCCTTGGGCGGCAGGAAGCCGAGGAACAGGAACGGGTGCGGCGGCAGGCCGGACAACGCGAGAGCCATCAGCGCCGCCGAAGGTCCCGGAACGGCGGTGACGCGATGCCCCGCCGCGGTCGCCGCCGCGACGAGCCGGTAGCCGGGGTCGGAGATGAGCGGCATGCCCGCATCGGAAGCCAGCGCGATGCGCTTGCCAGCCGCCAGCGCGGCGACGATGCGAGGGGTGATCGCGCTCTCATTGTGTTCGTGGTAGGCCAGCAGAGGCCGCGAGATGCCGTGTCGGGCAAGCAGCTTCGCCGTGACCCTGGTATCCTCGCACAGCACCGTGTCGGCCGCGGCAAGAACGGCCAGGCCGCGCGGCGGCATGTCGCCCAGGTTGCCGATCGGGGTGGCCACGAGCGTCAAGGTTCCGGGCGGGCCGGCGGCATCGCCTCCACCCGGGCCGGCAGAGGATAGGGGGAGATCCTGTGTTTCGTCGTGCATGCCTCGTCCCGCTCGCTCTCGCGACCCTAGCCCTTGCGGCCTGCGCCGGGCCACAGCCCCAGGCGACGCGGCCGGGCGCCGCGCCGTCTCTGGTGCCGCAGCAGACGATGCAACGCCCCGCGGTGGGACCGGACGGCATGGTCCGTGCCGGGCTTCTCCTGCCGCTCTCCGGCCCGCAGGCCGCGGTGGGCAGGGCGATGCTCGATGCCGCGACCCTCGCGCTCTTCCAGCACAACGCGCCGCTGATCCTGCTGCCGAAGGACACCGGCGGCACACCCGCGGGTGCTGCCGCGGCAGCGCAGGCCGCGCTCGTCGAGGGCGCCTCGATCCTGCTCGGGCCGCTTTTCTCCGGTGAGACCGAGGCCGTCGGGCCCATCGCACGCTCGGCCGGGGTGAACGTGCTCGCCTTCACGACGGACGCCTCGGTCGCGCGCGACAACGTGTTCGTGCTCGGCCAGTTGCCGGGGCCTGCGGTGCGCCGCGTCGTCGCAGCGGCACGGGCAGGCGGGGCGGAACGCTTCGCGGCGATCGTGCCCGAAACCCCCTACGGCCGCGTCGTGCTCGAGGCGTTCCGGCAGGCGGTGTCGGATGCGGGCGGGCAAGTGGTGAAGGCCGAGGTGTACTCCGGCAACCCGAACCCGGCCGTGCAGCAGCTCGCCGACTACGCGCGGCGGCGCGGCCCGATC
>SXGQ01546457.1_pt1 | contig 25948 bp, 28 predicted proteins | sample 3178371 | NCBI WGS metagenome assembly SXGQ01 (sample SAMN11356859, study PRJNA531348) | freshwater metagenome | isolation source: freshwater sample F1-20 | place: China: Fuxian Lake, Yuxi | collected 2017-12-25 | reverse complement strand
CCGCCCGGGTCGTTCGCGCGCGCACAAAATGGCTAGCGTTAGCGCAAAAACCGCATAAACCCTTGCGCCGCAACGGATCTCACTTCGCGTCAAATTGGACTCAGGGCTAGACCGTTAAGCGGGGTTTAGGATCAGTTAACTTAAGCCTAGTGGTTTTTAACTCTTCTCAGTGCTGGTTACTTTTGCTGAGTTTGCTGCGATTCGTGGATGCACGAAAGCGGCAGTGACTCATGCCAGCAAGAGCCGGATTGCGGCGGCGGTTGTGGTGAAGGATGAACGCAAGTGGCTGGACCGTGATCTGGCACTGGATCTGTGGAACAAGAACACGCGTGCGACGCCGAACTCGAAGGTCAGCCAGGCCGACCCGGTTGATCCGCAGGAGCTGCGGCAGCAGATCGACAAGCTGCCTGATGATGCGATCCCGGATCTCAATGAGAGCCGCGCGAGACGCGAGCATTACCAGGCCGAGCTGGCGAAGCTGCAGGTAACGCAGCAGCGGGGTGATCTAGTGCCTGCTGATGAGGTGAAGAAAGAGGCGTTTCAGGTGGGCCGCAGCATCCGCGAGGCGCTGGCGAACCTGGCCGATCGGCTTAGCCACCAGCTGGCTGGCGAGACGGACCCGACGGTGATCCATGAGGTGCTGACGCGTGAGCACCGGGATGCGCTGCTGGCGCTGGCGGAGGTGGAGCGATGAGCGTCTGGCGCGCGGGCTTCATGGACGGGCTGCGTCCTGAGCAACCGCTGACGGTGAGCGAATGGGCCGATGCGCACCGAAGGCTGAGCAGCAAGGCGAGCGCGGAGCCGGGCCCGTGGCGCACCAGCCGGACGCCGTATCTGCGCGAGCCGATGGACTGCCTGAGCAGCAGCAGTCCGGTGCAGCGTGTGGTGATGATGTTTGCGGCGCAGACAGGCAAGACGGAAGCGGGCAGCAACTGGCTTGGCTATGTGATTGACCACGCGCCGGGGCCGATGCTGCTGGTGCAACCAACGGTTGAGATGGCCAAGCGGCTTAGCAAGCAGCGGCTCGAGTCGATGATCACTGAAACGCCGGTGTTGGCGGCAAAGATTGCACCGGCCAGGACGCGGGACTCTGGTAACACGATGTTCGCAAAAGAGTATCCCGGCGGTATCATGTTGCTCACCGGGGCGAACAGCAGCACGGGGTTGCGATCGGCACCGTGCCGATACCTGTTTGCTGATGAGGTGGATGCGTTCCCAAGTGATGTGGATGGCGAGGGCGATCCCGTCGCGCTAGCGGAGCGGCGGACCACGACGTTCGCGCGGCGCAAGATCCTGCTAACTAGCACGCCGACGGTGAAGGACTTCAGCCGGATCGAGGCGGAGTATCTGCGCAGCGACCAGCGGCGGTTCTATGTGCCGTGCCCTAGTTGTGGCGGGATGCAGTGGTTGCAGTGGCCGCGGCTGAAGTGGGACGCAAAGCGGCCAGGTGATGTGCGCTATGAGTGCGAGCACTGCGGTGAGCGGTTCGAGGAACTGCACAAACCGGCGATGCTGCGCGGCGGCGAGTGGCGCGCTACGGCACCGGCTGACGGCCGGACTGCGGGCTTCCATCTGTCGGGGCTTTACAGCCCGCTGGGCTGGTGCAGCTGGGAGCAGCTGGTGGATGACTTCCTGCGTGCCAAGGCTGACGCGCCGGCGCTGAAGGCGTTCGTGAACACTCGGCTGGCGGAGACGTGGGAGGAGGACTATGCGGCGGCGGTGAGCGCTGACGGGCTGCTGGCCAAGCGGCTTGACTATGCGGCGGGCAAGTGTCCTGATGGCGTGGTGCTGCTGACCTGCGGCGTTGACGTGCAGGACAACCGGCTGGCGGTGAGCGTGTGGGGCTGGGGCGAGGCTGAGACCGGCTGGCTGGTGTGGCATCAGGAGCTGATGGGCGACCCGACGCAGACGGATGTGTGGGGCCAGTTGGATCAGGTGCTGGCGACTGAATGGGACGCGACGGGCGGGCGTGTGTTGAAGGTGAGCCAGACGGCGGTTGACAGTGGCGGCCATTGCACGCATGAGGTCTATGCATACGTGCGCGATCGGGTGCGGCAGGGTGTGGTCGCGATCAAAGGCAGCAGCAGACGCAACAGCCCGGCGGTTGGCAAGGGCAACAAGGTTGATGTGAACTGGCGCGGGCGTGTGATCAAGCGAGGCGTCACGCTGTTTCAGCTGGGCACCGACACGATCAAGACGACGCTATTCGGACGGCTGCGGCATAACGAAGGTGCGGGCGGGTTGTATTTCGGGCAGGCGGCTGATGCGGAATACTTCCGGCAGCTGACCAGCGAACGGCAGGCGCTGCGGTATCACCGCGGGTTCCCGATACGGGAGTGGGTCAAGAAAGCAGGCGACCGCAACGAGGCGCTCGACTGCGCGGTCTATGGCTATGCGGCGATGTTGATCTTCAGCCGGCGGATGAATAAGGCGACGATGTGGCAGCAGCTGCGTGATCAGTTGGAAGGTGCAAAGCGACCAGCGTTAAGATCAAAGCAGCAGGCCGCCCCTGGGCCTGCTAGTGGCTTCGTTGGCAACTGGTAACCGTGCGCATCCCTAGCCAGATCAGAGCGGGCGACACGATCCAGTGGCGCGACGTGGAAGGCGTTGACAACTTGGGCAACGCGATCAGCAGCGCTGACTATGTGCTGACCTACTACCTGCGGACTAACACAGCGAGCGAAGGCGCGACGGTTGTTGGCAGCGCCTACGGGACCGGGTGGCAGTTCACGATCGCTGCGGCCACTAGCACGGGCTTTGATGCTGGGACGTGGTTCTGGCAGGCGGTCGCGACCAAGACCGGCAGCACCATCACGATGGGCAGCGGCCAGCTGACCGTGCTGCGATCGCTGAGCTATACGGGTTCCCCTGCTGCTGTTGATGGCCGGTCGCAGGCGCAGCAGGATCTGGACGCGGTGCAGGCCGCGATCCGTGCGCTGGTATCTGGCGGCGTGGTGCGGGAATACACGATTGGGAATCGGAGCCTGAAGAAGTACGAGCTGGCGGATCTGATGCAGCTTGAGTCGAAGCTCAAGGCTGAGGTGAAACGTGAGCAGATGGCGGAGCTTATGGCCAACGGACTTGGCAACCCTCACAATCTGTTTGTGAGGTTCTGACATGGGACTGAGGACGCGACTGTTTCGGGCGATGGGCTTTGAGCCGGTGCGGCCGCGGGCGCGGGCGTATCAGGGCGCACGGATCAGCCGGTTGACGGCGGATTGGGTGACAAGCGGCACCAGCGCTGACGCCGAGATCAAGTCGAGCTTCAAGGCTTTGCGCAACCGTGCGCGGCAGTTGTGCCGCGACAACGACTACGCGCGACAGGCGGTGCGCGCGATCCAGAACAACGTGATCGGCCACGGCATTCGGCATCAGGGGCAGGTGCGGATGTTGCGCGGCGGCAAGCTCGACGAGGTGATCAACGGCCGCATCCATGAGGAGTGGGAGAAGTGGATGCACAAGAACCGCTGCGATGTGAGCGGCATCCTTGGCTTCCACGACATCGAGCGTTTGCTGGTGCGCAGCATGGCCGAATCGGGCGAGGTGTTCGTGCGGATGATCAAGCGGCCCTTCGGTGATAGCCGTGTGCCGTTTGCGCTGCAGGTGCTCGAGGCTGACTACCTGATTGACGATGACGTGCCGCAGGCGGCCGAGGGCAACACGGTGCGGATGGGCATTGAGGTGGATCAGTACCTGCGGCCGCAGGCGTACCACTTCTACGCGAATCATCCTGGCGACACTTACGCGGGCAACGCGCGCACCAACGGCCGCCGCATCCGTGTGCCGGCTAATGAGGTGATCCACCTGTTCCTGCCTGAGCGGCCAGGGCAGACGCGGGGCGTGACGTGGTTCGCGTCGGCGCTGATGCGGCTCCACATGCTGCAGGGTTATGAGGAGGCCGAGGTGGTGCGTGCGCGGGCGAGCAGCGCGCTGATGGGGTTCATCACCAGCCCCGAGGGCGAGCTGGTGGGTGATGAGGTCTACGAGGGCGAGCGCGTCAGTGAGTTCCAGCCAGGTGTGTTCAAGTATCTGCAACCGGGCGAGAGCGTCACGGTGCCGGACCTGAACAGCCCTGACGGCCAGCTTGAGCCATTTACGCGGTCGATGCTGCGCGCTGTTGCTGCTGGCGTGGGTGTTTCGTTTGAGAGCATCAGCAAGAACTTCTCAGAGAGCAACTACAGCAGCAGCCGGCTGAGCCTGCTGGATGAGCGCGACACCTACCGGGTTCTGCAGCGCTACATGGTGGAGAACTTCCACCAACAGGTGTTTGAGCAGTGGCTTGAGATGGCGGTGCTTAGCGGCGCGCTGAGCCTGCCTGGGTATGAGACCAACCCAGACCGCTATCGGGCCAGCCGATGGGTGCCGCGCAGCTGGGAGTGGGTTGACCCGCAGCGCGAGGTGGCGGCATACAAGGCAGCTGTCAGGTGTGGATTCAAGACGCTGGGCCAAGTGATCGCTGAGCAGGGCGGTGACCTTGAGGATCTGCTGGTGGCGCGTCAGGCTGAACTGGCGATGCTCGATGAGATGGACATCGTCACCGACACCGACCCGAGTGAGGTGACCGATAGTGGCGCGGTGCAGGCCCCGCTAAGCATGGGCGCGATGCCGGCTTTTGAGGAGACCGAGCCACCGATGGAGAAGGATGAATACGAGGAGGAGTCTGTGCTCGAGGACCCGACCGAGGCGCCTGAGGATTGATGGCAACCGTCAACGGGCAGGACATTGATCTGATGCCAACCGATGGCATGAAGACCGAGGCGCAGCGTTATCGCGACTGGAAGGACGAGGGCCGGGCAGGCGGGACTGAGGTGGCGGCGACCAGGGCGGGCCAGATCTTGAGCGGTGATGAGCTAAGCCCCGACACCGTGATCACCATGGCGGCATGGTTCGCGCGGCACGAGGTGGACAAACAAGGCGAAGGATTCAGTCCTGATGAAGATGGCTATCCATCACCGGGCCGTGTCGCATGGGCCGCATGGGGTGGCGATTCGGGCCAGAGTTGGGCCACGGCCAAGGCCGATAGAATCAAAGCATTAGAAGATCGAAGCGCCGTGATTCTTGCGCGCCCCTATCCAAACGAGCACGCCGCGCGACTGACCGATCCTGATCAGTACGATTCGCTTCGTCGTGAGAATGATGCGGGCGGCCCTGGCATCGACTTTATCTACGGCATCAAGAAAGGCGAAAGCGAGGTTCAAGCGATCCGGTTCAACAGTTCGCAGTACAGCCCGGCCGAGGCGCGCGACTGGCTGGCTGAGCACGACTTCAGCGCGATCATGTTTGAGGAGGCCACCGGCGACGGCGAGCGGGCTGAACCCGGCGATCTGTCTGAGGGCGACTTCGTGCGGTGGAACAGCAGCGGCGGCACCGCTCAGGGCCGCATCGAGCACGTCATGCGCGAGGGTACCCTGGGCGTGCCCGACACTGAGTTCAGCATCGAGGCCACACCTGAGGACCCCGCCGCGCTGATCCGTATCTATCGCGAAGGCGATGAAGGATGGGAGGCAACTGAGACGATGGTGGGCCACAAGTTCTCAACACTGACCAAGATCTCGGCACTGCGCAGTCTCACCGGCAAGTATCAGCGCGCCGAGGTGACCACCTTCGATGAGGTGCAGGACCGCACCTATGAGTTCCCGTTCAGCTCTGAGTTTCCAGTCGCGCGTTACTTCGGCAACGAGATCCTGAGCCACGATGAAGAAGCAGCCAACCTGAGCCGCCTGAACGATGGCGCGCCGCTGCTGTTCAACCACAACCCTGACAGGGTGATCGGCGTGGTTGAGCGGGCATACATCGACGGCAAACGCCGCCGCGGTTATGCACGCGTGCGGTTCAGCCGCAACGCCTTTGCTCAGGAAATCCTGAGTGATGTGAAGGATGGCGTTCTACGGAATGTTTCCTTCGGCTACTCCATTGACAAAATGGAAGAGCGTGGCAGTGGTGACTATGTTGCAACTGCCTGGTCTCCTTATGAGATCAGCGTTGTCTCGGTGCCGGCTGACCCCGGCGTCGGGATCGGCCGATCTTTTGAGGCTGACACCCCTGCTGCTTCGGCAGCACCATCCCCCGATCCCATTCCTCTAATGGAAACCGCCACCCCCGATCTGGCCGTGGTGCAGGCCGAGGCCGCTCAGGCCGAACGCGCCCGCATCTCGGACATCACTGCCCTGTGCGACAAGCACGGCATGGCAGACCTGGGCCGGCAGCTGGTTGAGTCTGGTCGTTCAATCGACGAGGCTCGCGCTGCTGTGCTCGACAAGCTCAACATTCACCAGGAGACCGTGACCATGCAGGCCGCCGACCTTGGCCTTAGCGAGAAGGAGAGCCGCAGCTTCTCTTTCCTGCGCGCCATCAACTTCCTTGCTAACCCAACCGATCGCTCGGCCCGCGAGGCTGCTGCCTTCGAGATCGAAGCCTCCGAGGCTGCTGCGGCCAAACTGGGCCGTCAGTCGCGCGGCATCACCATCCCCCAGGATGTGCTGCGCCGTGACCTGAACGTGGGTGCTGCCACCGCTGGCGGCAACCTCGTCGCCACCGAACTGGACGCCGGCAGTTTCATCGACCTGCTGCGCAATGCTTCCGCTCTGGATCAAGCTGGCGCCACCGTGCTGACCGGCCTGACCGGCAACGTTGCCATCCCCCGCCAGTCCGGCGCTGCTACCGCCTACTGGGTGGCTGAGAGCGGCTCGCCCACCGAGAGCCAACAGACCGTGGATCAGGTCAGCCTGACCCCCAAGACGGTTGCTGCCTTTACCGACTACAGCCGCCGCCTGATGCTGCAGTCCAGCATCGACGTGGAGAACATGGTCCGTAACGACCTGGCTCGCGTGCTTGCGCTCAAGATCGACGCTGCTGGCCTTTATGGCACCGGCAGCAACAGCGAACCCCTCGGCCTGAAGCTGACCACCGGCATCGGCACCGAGAACTTCGCTGCTGCGATCCCCACCTTCGCTGAGGTTGTGGCGCTCGAGAGCGACGTGGCAACTGCCAACGCACTGCTCGGCAGCCCTGTCTACCTGATGAACGCTGCCATGCGCGGCGGTCTGAAAACCAAGGCCAAGGATGCAGGCTCTGGCCTGTTCGTGATGGAAGGCAACGAGGTCAATGGCTACCGCGGCGTGCTCTCCAATCAGGTTGAGTCCGGCGATCTGTGGTTTGGCAACTTCGCTGACCTGATCATCGGTTACTTCTCCGGCCTGGATCTGATGGTTGACCCCTACACCCACAGCACTTCCGGCACTGTGCGGGTGGTCGCCATGCAGGACGTGGACATCGCCGTCCGCCATCCTGAATCCTTCAGCCGCGGCAACGACACCCTCTGATCATGTTGATCAAGGTCCTACGGCAAACAATGCTGGCAGGGCAGGTGGCCAGAATCGGGGATGTCCTTGAGGCATCCCCCTCTGACGCCAAGTTCCTGATCGGTATTGGCAAAGCTGTTGAAGCCATCGCAGAGGTGGCTGATCTGGCTCAGTTCGGACCTGAGCCGACCCGCAAACCAACAACCCCCAGACGGAGGGCTAAGTCATGACCATCCACAACCTCGGATCTAAAACGGATCTGCTCGAAGTCCACAACAACGCAGTGGTCGGATCGACCGGCGCTGGCACCCCCGCCAACGTTGACCTGCTGGATTATGAAGGCGACATTGCCTTCATCATCGACGCTGCTGCTGCCGGTTCTGGCGTCACCCTAACCGCCAAGATTCAGCACAGCAACACGACCACCAGCGGCGACTTCGTTGACGTGACCGGTGGCGGCTTCACCGCTGCTTCTGCTAACACCGCCTTCCAGGAAAAGATCTACCTGAACAGCAACGACCTGCGTCGTTATGTTCGTGTGCTCTTCACCGTTACCGGCGGCACCGGCACCGGCGCTGTTTCGGTGGTTGCTCTCGGCTCGAAGAAGTACAGCTGATGGCGCTGACGGAGGATCTCGGCATCTTCCTGGCAGACTTCGGCGTCAGCTGCACAGCTGGCGCCGTTACTGCCCTTGGCATCCTGGACATGCCAAGCCAAGTGCTGGCCAATGGCATGGTGCTTAGCACCGACTACACACTGACCGCCAAGGCTTCTGACTTCGGCACGCTGACCCGCGGCAGCTCGATCACTGTTGATGCTGTGGCCTACACCGTGCGCGAGGTGATGCTGATGGATGACGGCAAGATCGTTCAACTCGGGCTTCAAAAGACATGAGCACCATCGTCGGCGGCAACGCGGATCGCCCGCAAAACATCCACACGTTTGCCGCGATCACCGGCACGACTGGCTCGAGCGCTTCGATCGAGTGTGATGGCACCGTGATCACAACATTTGACAAGATCACCGGCGGCCAGATCACCTACCACCTGCAGGGCTCCATGAATGGCACCGATTGGGCCAACATGGACGAGGCAAAGACAAAGGATGCGGGCAACTACATCCACACCTTTCACGGCTACGCGGTGCGCTATCTGCGGTTGGATGTGACCGCCAGCGGCGCCGGTCGTAGCATCACGATGACCGTCTGCTGCGACACATGACCACGCGTCGCGAGTCAATCCTGGCCGCTATTGCTTCGGCGCTGGTAGGCACCACCGGCGTCAGTACGCGCATCTACCGCAGCAGGGTGGAACCGCTCAGCAGGGGTGAAAGTCCGGCACTGGTGATCGAACCGATCAGCGACACGGCTGAGCAGAACACCAGCCTGCCAAAGTTGGACTGGTCCCTGACGGTGCGCATCGCAGTGATCGTGCGCGGCAACGTGCCGGATCAGTTGGCCGATCCGACCATCGAGAGCCTGCACGCGAAGATGATGGCCGACCTAACGCTGGGCGGTTATGCGATCGACGTGCAACCGCAAAGCGTCAACTTTGAGATGGTCGAGGCGGACCAACCGGCCGGCGTGATCGCTTGCGACTACCTAGTGCGCTATCGCACCAGTGTGACTAATCTGGCCACAGCATAGGTAGCTACGATGGATGAGTATCACGGCCAAGGCGGGTCTTACGTCTTGGACAAGAAAACCGGCAAGCGCAAGCTCATCGAGCGCACGTCTGCCGAGTGCACCATGGACTATCCCCTGACCGAGGCCCCAACCAATGGCACTGCTCAGCCGCAAACGCCTGATTCTGGCGAAGATTGAATCAACCTACGGGACCGATTCAAGCCCAGCCGGCACTGATGCAGTGCTGGTCCGCAACCTTGAGATCACCCCGATCGAGTCCGAGACCGTCAGCCGCGACCTGATCCGGCCGTATCTCGGCAACTCCGACCAGATCTTGGCCAACACTCGCGTGAGCATTACGTTTGAGGCTGAGCTGGCTGGCTCTGGCGCAGCTGGCACTGCGTCGAAGGTGGACGCGCTGCTGCGCGCCTGCGGCATGTCCGTGACCACTACAGGTTCTGCCATCACCGGCACTGCACAGGCAGGCTCGGCTGGCAGCATCACCCTCGCCGCTGGCGCAAGCAGCACGAACGACATCTACAACGGCATGGTGATCAGCCTCACAGGCGGCACCGGCAGCGGCAGCAAAGGCGTGATCACTGACTACAACGGCACTAGCAAGGTGGCCACCGTTCAGAAGTCAACGACAGCCTTCACGCCTGACGCGACAAGTACCTACAGCATTTCGGCAAACGTCGGCTACAAGCCGGTGAGCGACAGCTTTGAGAGCGCGACCCTGTATTTCAACAACAGCGGCGTGCTGCACAAAGCCACCGGCTGCCGCGGCACCTTCAGCCTGAACTGCGAAGTCGGCCAGATCCCGACAATTAGCTTCACCATGACGGGCATCTACAACGCCCCGACTGATACGGCTGCCCCTGCGGTCACCTACAGCAACCAAGCCACCCCTGCGATCTTCAAGGCTGGCAACACTGTTGCGGTTTCGATCCTTGGCTATGACTCGGCCTGCGTGCAGTCACTGAGCTTTGATCTTGCCAATGAGGTTCTTTACCGCGAGTTGGTCGGCTGCGACAAGTCGGTGACCATCACCAACCGCGCCCCTGCTGGCACCGCTGTGATCGAGGCCCCGACCATTGCCGCTAAGGATTTCTTCACAGTCGCTAACAACGACACCACCGGCCTGGTCACTTTCCAGCATGGCATCACAGCCGGTAACATCGTCACGCTGCTGGCCCCGATTGTGGACATTGGCAACCCGACCTACTCTGACCAAGACGGCATTCAGATGCTGAACCTGCCTTACGTCGCAATCCCGTCTAGCGCGGGCAACGACGAGATCACCCTTACATTCGCCTGATGGCTTTCATTCTCAAGCAGTCCGACACCTACACCTGGCCGGTCGCCTTTGACGTTCCCGTCGATGGCGGCCGCCATGAGCGGCAGACATTTGACGGCGAGTTCAAGCGCTTGCCTCAAAGCAAGGTCGGACCAATGGTGGCGGAACTGCAACGGCTTGAAGATCTGAGCGAACTGGATCGCATCACCGAGCTGGCGGCCGAGGTGTTGGTCGGGTGGTCTGGCGTCAGCGATGACAGCGGCAAGGAGATCCCATTCAGTCAAGGCGCACTCGAGCAGGTGCTTGAGGTGCCTTTGCTGTCTGTGGCGATCCTCAAGGCGTACATGGACAGCATCAAAGGAGCCAAGCGAAAAAACTAATCGAGGCCGCTGAGCACTGGGCCAGCGGCGGAATCAAGGATGATTCACAAGATGATGCGGCGGTGCTTGGCGTGGCCTTGCCTGAGCAGCAGCCTGAAGGCGACCTTGAGGTGTTTGAAGAAAACTGGCCATCGGTGCTGATGTGGTGCCGCTTGCAAACGCAATGGCGAACCAGTATGGGCGGGGTGATCGGGTTGGATTATGGCGCCGTGGCGTGGGTGTTTAGACTGTATGAAGTGGAGGATCAGCGCTCCATGCTTGAGGACCTGCAGGTGATGGAGGCCGCAGCCATGGCAGCCCTGAACGAGCGGAGCGCATGACATGGCGATGAACCTCGACGCCATGCTCCGCATCAAGGCGGACGTTCAAGGCGAGAACAACATCCGCCGCCTTGGCAACTCGATGCAGGGCCTGCAGGGACAGGCGAAGAATGCTGCGCTGGGATTCAACAATCTGAAGAGTGCTGTCGCCGGGTTCGGCGCAGCCATCGCTGGCAGCGCTGTTGTTGCCGGCTTGACGGCAGTGGTTAAGACCGCGGTTGATGCTGGCGATGAGCTGTTCAACCTGCAGGCAAAGACAGGTGTCGCCGCCAACGCATTGATCGCTATCGGCAACGCTGCCAAGTTGGCCGACGTTGACATGGGCACGCTGGGCAAGGGCCTGACCAGGCTCAACGTGAATCTGGTAAAAGCAGCCGAAGGTAATGAGGATCTGTCGCGCAAGTTTCAAGCCCTAGGCGTTTCGGTCAAGGGTGCCGATGGGCAGGTTGTGTCATCTGACAAAGCACTAAAGCAGATTGCTGATCGCTTTGCTGACATGCCTGATGGCGCGCAGAAAGCCGCCGCGGCTGTGGCAATTTTCGGCAAGTCTGGCGCCGAGCTGATCCCACTGCTCAATGAAGGCTCAGCTGCGATGGAAAAGTTCACCTTCAAGGTGGGCGAAGACTTCGCTGCGCGATCGGATCTGTTCAGCGACACGATCACCGCACTGGGCATCAAGACGCAGGGCTTCGGCCTTGAGTTGACCGACGCGCTGCTGCCGGCGCTGCAGTCGATCCTTGAAGTGTTCGGGGATCTGTTTGACACAAAGAACGATTGGAATGCACTATTTAGCGTCATCAAGGTTGGCGTCCAATCAGTTGCGGCTTTTATCTTTGCGACAGTGAAACTGTTCGACGTGTTCATCAAGAATGCAGTTGCGGCGTTTCAGGTCATCAGCAAAGCGGTGCAGGGCGACTTCGCCGGTGCGGCCGAGATCTATCGCACTAGGGTCGGCAGCATGCTTGAACAGGCGAAGCAGGACTTCGCGCAGATTCAAAAGCTCTTCACCGATGCGCCATCCCCCGGCACTGGCCGCCGCACAGGCGGGCGCAACATGGACCTCGACACCACTGAAGCAGATAGACGCGCAGCGGCAGACGCAAAGCGCGCTGCAGCAGAAGCCAAACGTGCGGCAAATGAGCAGCAACGCCTATTTGAAAAGCGACGTGACTTAACGCAAAAGACCAACGATCTACTGAACCAGTATCGACAGAACGTTGAGGATCTTGACAACCAGATCGCTGGTGTGGGCGCTGACCCGATGGAGAAGCTGATGCTGCGCCGGCAGCAAGCGACGGCCGAGGCTAGTAGAGAGGTCGATCGGATGACGATGGCGGTCGTTGAACTTGCTAGAGACGTGCGCGCTGCTGGTGGCGACTTGGACATTCAACCATTCAGAGAGGCAATCAATGCTTTCTCTGATCGCCAAAATACGTTGGCACAGCGCGAATACATTGACGGCCTAAACGAGATCGGCCAAAGCGCTCTCGATGCCGCAATCAAGATGTCGGAGTTTGGCGATGCCGCATCCCAGCAAACGGATGCGTTATCAGGCGTCCGCGATGGAATCGCCAACTACCTAGAAAGCATCGGCACGCTACGCGAGAACATCAGCAACCTATCGGGCAACGTGTTCAAGGGCCTCGAGGACGCGATCGTCAGCCTGACGACAACGGGCTCCTTGAACTTTAAGCAGTTTGCGTTGTCGGTTGTTGAGGATCTGACCCGCATGGTGACGCGGATGCTGATCATTGCGCCGATCCTGCAGGCTATTCAAAGTCTGCTGCCCGGCGGCAGTTTCTTGACCGGCACCAGCGCTCTTAAGACCAAGATCCCCGGATTTGCCCTTAACGCCAATGGCAACATCTTTGCCGCAAATGGTGTAGTTCCGTTTGCGCAGGGTGGCATCGTCAACAGACCGACGCTGTTCCCGTTTGCCAAAGGCACGGGCCTGATGGGCGAAGCCGGCCCCGAGGCGATCATTCCACTGAAGCGTGGCACTGACGGCCGGCTAGGCGTCGCTGGCGGTGGTGGCACCACCAACGTGGTGGTCAACGTGGATGCCACCGGCAGTAGCGTTCAGGGCGATCAAGGCCAAAGCGCTGCACTGGGCCGTGCCGTTGCTGGTGCGGTGCAGGCAGAATTGATTAAGCAGAAACGGCCCGGCGGATTGCTGGCCAAGTAACCCATGGCATCGACGACCTTCACCTGGACACCGAGCTATCCGGCCACTCAGCAGCGACAGCCGAGAGTGCGGAAAGTGCAATTCGGTGATGGCTATGAGCAGCGGTTGCGGTATGGGCTGAATACTGACCTGGCTGTTTGGGATTTGGTTTTTAGCAATCGCACCGACGCTGAACGCAATGAGATTGTCCTTTATCTTTACAATCGTGCTGGTGTTGAACCATTCAACTGGACCAATCCCTATGGCATTATTGCTGTGTTTGTTTGCGATAACTGGACCACTGAACACTCTGGCTGCAATCTCAACACGGTTCGAGCAACCTTCCGGCAGGTGCTAGACGCATGAGCGGCGAACTATTCCGGGAGCTAATCAGTTCAAACCCTGCGGCGATCATCGAGCTGTTTGAACTTGAGCTGATCCAGAAGATCCATGGCAGCAACACGGTTTACCGGTTCCACAATGGCGTCAATGGCACGCAAACTAAAGGCGATGTCTACTGGGGCGGCAACAACTACATGCCGTTTCCTATTGAGGTGGATGGCTTTGAGTACAGCGGCAATGGCCAACTGCCACGGCCCAAGGTCAGGGTCTCCAACCTGTTTGGGTCGATCTCGTTGATCCTGCTGGATGTCAACGCTTACACAGTCGGCAACGACCTGACCGGTGCAAAGTTCACGCGGATCCGCACGCTGAGTCGGTTCCTTGATGCCAACAACTTCGACGGTGGCGCCAACCCATACGGCACGCCAGACCCCACCGCTGAGATGCCGCGTGAGGTTTACTACGTCGATCGTAAGGTCACTGAGACGCGTGACTTCGTTGAGTTCGAGCTGACGGCTGCGTTTGACCTAGCTGGCGTGCGTGCCCCGAAGCGCATTGCACTGGCCACTGCCTGCCCGTGGGAGTATCGCGGTTCTGAGTGCGGCTACACCGGCACCAACTACTTCGACGAAAACGACAACGCGCTGGCGACAAGCCCTGCGACTAACTTTGCGGCTGGCACTGCAACCCTGAGCGCTGGCAGCAGTTTGTTTGTGGGTCAATCGCTTACATCTGCAAATGCTTGGTTCAGGACCACGCTGCAGGCTGACTCAAACCTGGTCACTTATGCCAAGGACAACCCAAGCGCTAATGCGCGATGGGCACTCGACACGGTCGGCTCTGATGCTTACCGGCTCGTGATGCAGACCGATGGCAACCTGGTCATGCTGCGCAGCAATGGCACGGTCATCTGGGCCACCAACACGGCGCTGCTGGGCACACCAACGGCTGTCAGGCACATGGACTGGCGACTTGAGAGCACAGTCAACACCGGCCGCGCTGGGGCGTTTTTCTACGAGGTGCTGGGCAATGCTGACACTTACGCAGGGCAGTCGCGCACGGCGACGAAGCTGTTCACCGTTGGCACCAAGACCATCACGTTGAGCTACACGGCAACATCTGTCGAGCTATCGCAGGCCTACAAAGACGCCTTTACCGCACTGGGCCGCACGGTGAACTATTCATGGACGCAGGGTTCACCAACGATCAATGACGATTACGGCGATCCCAACCTGAAGCCCATGGCCAAGGCAACCGTCAGCGCATCAACGGGCATGTGGCGGGTCAACGAATACTTCAACGCGCAGGTGACCGTCAGCAGCAACAACCCATGGCGCAACGGTGACCCTGTCGTCAACCCTGGCACATTGGGCACCTTCACCAGCGTTGCAGCGGTCTATTACCTGCGGACTGCCAGCGGCTATTCAACCAACTACCTGACGCAGCAGAACGACGCCAACCTGGTGCTGTATCACGGCGGCACCACGACCCCGCTATGGGCTTCTGGTTACAGCACCGCCATCGAGCCACGGATTATCACAGGCACTGTTGACGCGTTGAATGATGTCTGCGGTAAGCGGCTAAGCAGTTGCCGCAAAAGATTTGGCGAGAATGCACAGCTACCGTTCGGTGGGTTTCCGGGCGTTGGAGGGTTCTACGGATGATGAAGTGGCAGGAGGCTGCGGTTGAGCACGCGCTGGCGGAGGCGCCCAAAGAGGCATGTGGCCTGCTGGTGGTGGTCAAAGGGCGCAAGCGGTACTGGCCCTGCCGCAACCTGGCGCAGACGCCGCAGGACTTCTTTGTGCTGAGCACTGAAGACTACGCCGAAGCTGAGGATGCAGGAGAAGTGGTCGGTGTGGTGCACAGCCATCCGCGCACACCTGCAACACCAAGCGATGCCGACAGGATGGCCTGCGAGCGCAGCGGACTGCCGTGGCACATCGTCAACCCTGGCACGCTGCAATGGGAGATCTGCGAGCCGAATGGATTCAAGGCGCCGCTGATCGGACGGCAGTGGGTGTGGGGCGTGAGCGATTGCTGGACGCTGGTGCGTGACTGGTACGCCGAGCAGTTTGCATTGCACCTCCCAGATTGGGAGCGGCCGGAGGTGATGCAGCAGTTCAACGAAGACCCCATGTTCGATCGCTGCTGGGGCGAGGCCGGGTTCGTCGAGGTGGATGTTGAGCGGCTGCAGGTTGGTGATGCGCTGCTGATGTCACTCGATGGCGCACGGGGCCTGAACCACGTTGCGGTCTACGTTGGCGATCAGATGATCCTGCATCACATTCGCGGGCGGCTTAGTTCACGCGACTTGCTCGGCAGCTATTATCTGAAGAACACCGGGCGTGCGCTCCGGCACTCAAGCAGGTGCCTGTGATGCGATTGATCAAGGTCTACGGCAGCCTGGCGAAGTTCCTAGGGCAGCGCAGCTTCAGGGCAGCGGTAAGCACACCTGCAGAGGCCGTGCGGTTTCTGGTGGCCAACTTCCCAGGCCTGCAGGCGCACATGGCTGAGCGTGAATACAAGGTGAGCGCAGGCAGGATTCAGCTCCCGATCGGTGATGAGCCGCAGCAGTTGCACATGCCTATCGGCTCTGCTGATGTGATCCGCATTGTGCCTGTTCTGATCGGCGCTGGTGATGTTGGCAAGATCCTGGGTGGCATTGCACTTGTGGCGTTGTCATTGCTGTTCGCCCCTGGGGCTGCGCTGGCTGGGGCGTTCACGCTTGGATCGCAGGCTGTTTCAATCGGTGTCGGCATTGGTTTGAGCCTTACGTTGAGCGGCGCTGCGTCGTTGCTATCACCAGTGCCGCAGCTTGGCACCGGCAACGATACAGACGCAGACCCGAAGAAGTCGTACAGCTTCTCTGGCATTCAGAACGTATCGCGCTCTGGTGTGCCTGTACCGATCATTTACGGCGAGGTGCTGGTTGGCAGCGTGGTCATCTCGGCTGGCTTGACCAGCAATGAAGTCGTGACGGTGGATTGATGACTGACCTGATTGCTGGCGGCGGCGGCGGCGGTGGCGGCAAAGGCGGCGGCGGCGGTGCTGGGTCGGCCAATGTCGCGCCGGATAATCTTGACTCAACACAGATAGCCAGGATCATCGACCTGATCGGTGAAGGCGAGATCGAGGGGTTTCCATCGGGCCGCGCCTACAACCGAGGCACTGCTGAATACAACAGGGCACTGCTGAAGGACATCTATTTCAACAACACACCGCTGGTGCGTGAAGATGCCGACCCGACTCAGGAATATGACGCTAATGATTTTAACTTCCGTGATGTTGAGGTTTACACCAGATATGGCACGCAAGATCAAACCTATCTGCCGTTTACATCAACGCAGGAAGAAGTCTCAGTCAACACCAAGGTCACCAAGGCTGTCCCGGTCACGCGCAACATATCTGACGCCAACCTGGACGCCATCAGGGTCACCATTTCGGTGCCAGCACTGCAGATCTTTAGGAGCAACGGCAACGTTGACGGCGCCTCGGTTGAACTGCAGATTCAGTTCTCGTATGCAGGCGGCCCGTTCACAACGGTTCTGACGGACACGATCACTGGCCGCACGGCTGACCTGTACCAACGCACCTACAGGATCAACCTGAGCACACCGCCGCCGGTTGATGTTCGTGTCGTCAGGGTTACCGATGATGCACCCGCATCTGGCACCAACAACGAAAGCATTGTCGATGAGATCTACTGGGCCAGTTACACCGAACTGATCTACGCGAAGACCGCATACCCGAACAGCGCACTGGTTGGCATCAAGATCAATGCTGAGCAGTTCAGCAGCATCCCTGAGCGCATGTACCGGGTGCGTGGCATTAAGGTGCGTCTGCCGTCCAATGCAGTGGTTGATAGCGCAACCGGACGCCTTTCTTATGAGGGTATCTGGAATGGCAGTTTTCAAGCTGCGCAGTGGACCACCGATCCTGTCTGGATCCTGTGGGATCTGCTGACCAGCAAGCGTTACGGGTTTGGTGATTACATCAGCGCCAGCTCACTCGACAAGTGGGCATTCCTTGCTGCCAGCCAGTACGCATCTGCCCTGGTGCCTGATGGCCTGACGCTGAACGGCACTGAGCCACGGTTCTCGTGCAACGTCAGCATCCAGACCCAAGAGGACGCGTACAAGCTGATCAACGACCTGTGCTCGGTATTTCGGGCGATGCCGTTCTGGTCGGCTGGTTCGCTAACGATCGCGCAGGACAGTCCCGCTGATGCGATCTACCTGTTCAACCAATCGAACGTCACAGAAGAAGGCTTCAGTTACAGCGGCAGCAGCCTGAAGACACGCAGCACTGTGGTAGCGGTGCGTTACTTCGACATGAACGCAAGGCAGTACGCCTACGAAGTGGTCGAGGATGCTGATTCCATCGCGCGGTACGGGATCCTTAAGAAAGAAGTCGAAGCGTTTGCCTGCACCAGTCGCGGCCAGGCACGGCGTGTGGCTGAGTGGATCCTGTACGAGGAGCACAACACCAGCGAGGTGGTCACGTTCAAGACCGGCATTGCCGCTGGACAGTACGTGCGACCCGGCAGCGTCATCAAGGTCATGGACCCAGTGCGTGCTGGCCGTATCCGCGCTGGCCGTATTGCTGAGTCGATCAGCGCCACGCAGGTGCGGCTCGACCGCAACGCTGAGCTGATGTTCACCGACAGCGTGCCCAGCACTTTCATCTTTCAGGTCGTGCTGCCGACCGACAGCGCTACGCCACAGGTGCAGGTGATCAACGGCGCAACGATCAACGGCGATCTAGTCAGCCTGCCGACCGCGCTGTACAGCTTGCCTGAGCCTGGCACGCCGTGGATGATCACGCTTCCTGAGCTGTCGGGCCAACCGTTCCGTGTTCTTACGGTGCAAGAAGAGGAACAAGGTGACAGCTATGTGATCACAGGCGTTAAGTATGACTTCCAAAAGTACGACTATATCGAGCGCGGTGTGCCGTTGTCACCTGTTGACATCAGCGACCTGAACGTGCCGCCGCCGACGCCGACCGACCTGACGGCAAGCGAGGTGCTGTACGAGTCGAACGGGCAAGTGCTGTCCAAGCTGCTGGTGAGCTGGCGACCTCAGTCCTCGATCGCGCGGTATGTGTTCCGCTATCGGTACAACAACGGCAACTGGACCACCGTCTTCACGCGTTCGCCTGACCACGAGATCAACAACAGCGACGTTGGCCGGTACGAGTTTGAGTTGCAGGCCGAGAACGCAGGATTCAAACGCTCGGGCATTGCGACTGCAGACTTCGATGCACTGGGTAAGACAGCGCCACCGGCCACGATCCCGGATCTGTTCATTGCACCGATCGACGACAAGAACGCTGAGCTGTACTGGCCGCAGTCGGGTGACCTTGATGTGCGCGTTGGCGGCGAGGTGCGGATCCGGTACACACCAGAGATTGGCGTCAATGCCACATGGGGCCGGGCCAATGACATCGTGCCAGCGGTCAACGGCAGCAGCACCCGCAAGATCGTGCCACTGCTCGAGGGCACCTACCTGATCCGTGCGGTGGACAGCCTTGGCAATGAGTCGGCCGGTGTTGCTGCAGTGGTGGTTGACCTGCCAGCGCCCCAGGATACGTTCCTGGTGCAGGAATACCGCGAAGATGACGACAGCCCGCCATTTCAGGGCAGCGCCAGCAGCATGTTCTACAGCGCTGATGAGGGCGGCCTTGCGCTTGCGGCTACAAGCCTGATCGACGACATCCCCAGTTGGGACGCGATCACGACGATTGACTTCTACGGCAACATCAGCAGCAGCGGGTCGTACCAGTTCCTGAACACGTTGGACCTGAGCCAGGTTTATGACATCGACCTGCTGGCCACGCTCAAGACACGCGCGTTCCAGCCTGGTAATGCATGGGATGAACGCACCGACCTGATCGACGCATGGTCTGACATCGACGGCGACGACCTGAGCGCAGTCAATGCGCAGCTTTATGTGCGCACCACCAACGACAACCCAAGCGGCACACCGACATGGGGCAGTTGGCAGCCGTTCGTCAACAACACGACGCGCGGCAGAGGCTTCCAGTTCAAGGTTGAGGCACGCAGCACCAACACATCGCAGAACATCCTGATCGAGCAGCTAGGCGTCGTGACCAAGCTGCAGCGCAGAACCGAGATCCAACGCAACCAAACCAGTGGCACTGTGACATTCCCGACTGCGTTCTACGGCACGCCAAGCGTGGGTATCACGGCGCAGGACATGCAGCAGGGTGATTATTTCACGGTGAGCAGCGTCAGCAGAACTGGCTTTACGGTGACCTTCCGCAACAGTGGCGGTAGCATAGTGACCAGGACCTTTGATTACCAAGCCGTCGGCCACGGCAGGCAGATCACCTAATGGCACAGGCAACTGATTATTCACTGGCTAACCAGTCTGGAGCCAACTTCAGATCTGAGCTGAATACGATCCTGGCGGCAATCGTCAGCCAGAACAGCGGCTCAACGGCACCAGCGACCACCTACGCCTATCAGTGGTGGATTGATAGCGGCGTCAGCCCTGCCCTACTGAAGATCCGCAACGCGGCAAACGATGCGTGGATCACGGTTGGTGATGTGACGGCTGCCAACCTTGGGTTGCTTACAACGGCATCAGCCGCGAGCACCTATCTGGCATTAGCTGGTGGCACGATTACCGGCAACCTAGAGATCGGCACTGCTGGAAGCCTGACGTTTGAAGGCAGCACGGCCAATGCTTTTGAGACTACGCTGGCGGTCACGGATCCCACGGCAGATCGGACTATCACGCTGCCGGATGAGACGTTGACGGTGGCGGGGCGCAATGTGCTGCAGACGTTCAGCGCAGCGCAGCGGGGGTCGGTGACGGCATTGACGGACGGGGCCACTGTGACTGCAGATTTTGCAGCGGCAAACTTCTTTTCGCTCACGCTCGGCGGTAACAGGACCTTGGCCAACCCAAGCAACATTGCAGCGGGTCAGAGCGGTGTGATTGTGATTACGCAGGACGGCACTGGTGGGCGCACGTTGGCTTTTGGCAGCTATTGGAAGTTTCCTGGCGGCACAGCGCCTACACTGACGACCACTGCCGCTGCGGTTGATGTGCTTGCTTGGTACGCCGAAAGCGCAACGCGCATCACTGCCCGCCTGATTGCTGACGTGAAATGAGCATCATCAATAACGGCCTGCTGCTGGCATCTGAGGCTGCTGGTGCTGGTGGGTATCAGGTGTCGAGGTCGCTCCGTTTCAATAGTAGTGACAGTGCCTACTTGTCCAGAACGCCTGCATCAGCGGGCAATAGGAAGACGTGGACGTGGGCGGGGTGGGTGAAGAGAAGCGGGTTGGGTGGACTCACAGACACCATCATGGACGCCAGAACTGGCTCCAATGAAAGCCCACTTTGTTTTAATGAGTCCGTCGAGGATACTCTTTCACTTTATGAATACAACGGTGGATACATCTGGCAACTAAGAACAACACAGGTTTTTAGAGACGCGTCCGCGTGGTATCACATTGTTGCAGCGGTCGATACAACGCAGGCAACTGCATCGAACAGGGTAAAGCTCTACGTCAATAACGTTCAAGTAACCGCTCTAGCGGTCGCGTCCTATCCGAGCCAGAATCACGATACTTTTTGGAATACAACCAACCCACACGTTATTGGACAGAAAGCTCTTCTGTCTGGCAGCTTTTTCGACGGCTACCTAGCCGACGTTCACTTCATCGACGGCCAAGCCCTAACTCCATCCAGCTTCACAGAAGTCAGTGCCACTACTGGGCAACTGATTCCCAAGGCGTACACCGGCAGCTACGGCACTAATGGGTTCAGGCTGCCGTTCAGCGATAACTCCGGCACCACCAGCACGACGCTCGGCAAAGATGCCGCCGGATCAAATGACTGGACGCCGAACAACTTCTCCGTTGCATCGGGCAGTGGTAACGACAGCCTCGTAGACACCCCGACTTCTTACGGCACCGATACAGGCGCTGGTGGGGAGGTGAGGGGGAATTATTGCACGCTTAATCCACTGGATAAAGGTGGCGGAGCATCCGCCGTAAATGGGAATCTAGACCTGTCACTTAGCTCGCCTGGTTCTATTCGGTCGACGTTTGGTTTGTCTTCTGGAAAATGGTATTGGGAAACAACACTTGGCGCCTCTTCGTTCACTGCAGGAATTACTAAGGCCGGAACTGCGCTATCCGCTTATTTGGGAAGCCAAGCAAACGAATGGTCGTATGGCCAAGATGGTCGAAAGTATACGGGAGCATCTGGCTCTTCTTATGGAGCAACATTTACCACTGGCGATGTTATTGGCGTTGCCTTTGATGCAGACAATGGCACGCTGACGTTTTACAAGAACGGATCCAGCCAAGGAACTGCATTCACAGGTCTCACAAGCGGACCCTACTTTCCGGCAGTTGGTGATAACTCTGCGACTTCTGGGCACGCCTGCAACTTCGGCCAACGCCCCTTCGCCTACACCGCCCCCAGCGGCTTCAAGGCACTGTGCGATACAAACCTGCCCGCCCCAGTAGTCGCCAAGCCTAATACGGTGATGGACGTTATTCGCTACACGGGAACGGGCGCAAATGCCACGATTCCAAATGTCAACACCGTCCCGACTAGCATCGACTTCACTCCAGATCTTGTCTGGATCAAAGGTCGTTCTGGTGCAACTGATCACGCTCTGTACGATTCCGTGCGTGATGTTCAGAAGGATCTTGTCAGCAACAGCACTGCTGCTGAAACAACGCAGAGCACTGGTCTGACAGCATTTGGCACTAATACGTTTGACATTGGCACGCTGGCCAAGCTTAATACCAGCAGTTCAACGTATGTCGGCTGGTGCTGGGACGCCGGAACCTCAACGGTCTCCAACACACAAGGCTCCATCACTTCTAGTGTTCGGGCGAATGCGAGTGCGGGGTTCTCTGTTGTAACGGTTTCACCGGGAAGTAGCACGCAGGTGACTATCGGTCACGGGCTTGGTGTTGCCCCTGGCTTTATTATCATGAAGCAGCGCAATAGTGCTGGATCTTGGCACGTATGGCATAGCTCTTTTACCACAAGCGAATATCTATTTCTTAACTCAACAGCAGCAAAAGCAACATCCACGAACTTGTGGGGCACCTCGTTGCCAACCTCAACGGTATTTGGATTCAATATCGCTGCAGGAGATTGGGTGGGATATTGCTGGGCGCCAGTAGCCGGGTACTCTTCTTTTGGCAGCTACACAGGCAATGGCAGCGCAGATGGGCCGTTTGTGTTTACCGGGCACCGCCCCCGTTGGATCATGATTAAGCGCACTGACGCTACTCAAAATTGGTACATTTTTGATGCCGTTCGTAACACTTACAATGCTGCAGGTTTAATTCTTGAAGCCAACTTATCTGATGCCGAATTTAATTATCCGCAACTAGATATTTTGTCCAATGGCTTTAAGTTGCGAGGCACTGATGCAGGCTGGAACGCTTCTGGCGGCACCTACATATACATGGCTCTGGCCGAATCACCATTCCAATACGCCCGAGCCCGATGACACCTAACATCAACGCCATGACTGACGAAGTCTGGGAGTACGACCCCACTGCAGGCACTTGCAAACACGAGTGCTCACACAGCGACGGCATTGTCTGGCTCACCAACGACAACGACTCGCACTATACGGAATCCTTCAAAACCCGCGAGGAGTTGGAAGAGTTTATCGCCAAACTTCGGGCTTGCGCTGATGAGTGCTGGCCATCGTAGTGAACAAGACTGCCACTGCGGCTAGGATTAACACACGCACCCCTTAGTCATGCCTTACGCACTCCCAGACGGCCGGACCCTTCCCATGGACGCGCCATGGAGTTACGAGGGCATCCAATATCCTGCCAACTGGCTGAGACTCAGCACGCAGCTTGACCGCGATCGGCTTGGCATCGTGTGGGAACCGGATCCTGAACCATATGATCAGCGGTTCTACTGGGGGCCGGGCCTGCCCAAAGATCACACGCAACTGGTCGAGCAGTGGGTGGCACAGACACGCACCACGGCGAACACGCTGCTGGCCCCTACGGACTGGATCATCATCCGCGAGGCTGACAACGGCAAAGCTGCTGACCCGCTGCTCAAGACCTGGCGTGAAGACATTCGCCTGGCTACCGGTGTGAAGGTAGGCGTAATCCGTGACACGCTTGACACCGACGCGCTGGCCGCCTACATCACTGGACCGGACTACCCCGTGTGGCCTGCTGACCCGTATGCGCCGCAGCCGCAGCCACCAACGCCGATTGCATCAGACGCAGTGAGCGGCGATAGCATGGTTGCATGATCGAGCTGATCGCTGCTGTTGCTGGGGCATCCATCAGCGTGGCTGCGATGGGCGCGATGGGCTTCAGCAAGCGCAACGATGAAGCGCGTGACGCAGTGATCAGGCTCACCGCCGCCGTTGAACATATCGCCACCCAGCTCGAAGTGCTCCACACCGACATCAAAGAAGACCGCAAGGAGACTTTCTCGCGTCTTAACGGCGTTGAGCAGCGCGTGGCTACCCTTGAGGCACGCCCCCACCGCTGACCATGGACGCGCAAACCGTCGCCGTCATCGCCATCATCCTCGCCGCTGGTAGCGAGATCATCGCGCTGACCCCGCTCAAATCAAACAGCTGGATTCAGCTGCTGCTGCAAGCACTGCGGCTGATGTTCCCCAAGCGTGGCTAATCAGTCACCGATAACGCTGGCACAGCTGTTCCGGTATTACCGGGGACTGCCGCATCAGGCTGCAGCAATCGAGCAGCTTGAACAAGACCTGGCAGCCAACGGTTATGCGGCAGCCATGCGCCGCGACAGACCGTGGTTCAATGCGTGGAGTCAAGACGGCAAACAACCCGACCTGGGCGCAGCGCTCAAGCTGATCCAGCAGTTTGAGGGTTGCCACCTTGAGGCATACCCAGACCCGTTGAGCGGCGGTGACCCGTGGACGATCGGCTGGGGCACGACGCGTTACAGCGACGGCCGTCGCGTTGCCAAAGGTGACAAGATCAACCGCGTCGAAGCAGACATGCTGCTGCGCAGCGAAATAGACCGTATCGCTGAGAAGCTGCGCACGACGGTGCCGTTCTGGGTGGGCATGAGCGACCACCAGAAGTGTGCGCTGATTAGCTTTGCCTACAACCTCGGCAGCGCGTTCTACAACGCCGCTGGCTTTGAGACCATCAGCAAGCGACTCAAGGCGAAGGAATGGGCGCAGGTGCCTGATGCACTGCTGCTGTACCGCAACCCTGGCAGCAACGTAGAAGCTGGTCTAAAACGCCGCAGAGAGGCTGAGGGTCGCCTGTGGGGCATCGAGTCGCGGACTGCCAAGCTGACGCCTAATTCACCATTTAGCGCTCGTTTGACGCCACACATCACCCTTGGCGAGTTTGCGCTGGGCCAAGAGGCGCGGCGCTTTGACCACCAGCATCAAGTGGACACCGCAGCCGAACTGGCGGCATTCCTTGAGCGCGCCCGTACAGCATTTGGCAATAAGCCTGTCATCATCACATCCGGCTACAGACCACCAGCAATCAACCGTTCAGTCGGCGGTGCATCCAGCAGTGAGCACCTCTACAACGACAGCGGCGTCGGTGCTGTGGATTGGTACATCGACGGGGTGGACATCTACAAGCTGCAGGACTGGTGCGTTAAGCACTGGCCCTACAGCACCGGCCTCGGCGCACCGAAGGGATTCATCCACACGGGGATCCGTGCAGGCAGGCCGCGGCTGACCTGGCCGTATTAAGCTGCGATCGCTGCAGAAGCGTCTGGCCCGGTGCTGTGAGATCGCCGGGCTTTTTTTTGCGCCAAGATCGCCGGCGCTTCGGTTGGGTCGTTCAGTTCTACCAGGCGCCAGGTATTGAAGCCATGGCGCTCGGCCCAGTGTTGAGCGTGCCCTGCGGTCGGAAACGGCCCGACGTGAAAGGTGCCGATCTTGATGGCGTAGGTCATGGGTGCTCTGATGCTCGCGGATCCTACACAGCCGATCCGGTCGCGTCCGTTACCGTTGGTTCAGCGGCAATCATTCGATGCGGGCATTCCTGATCGAGATTACCGCCAAGGTGGTTCTCCGCTCCAACACTGACCCCGACGAGCTGCCGGCTGATCTCTACAGCCGCATCTCAGAGCACATCGGCAACGACGACGACATCCTCGATCTCTGCATCGAGGCAATGCCCCTGCCGCTCGATCTCGGTGGACAAGTCACACATTGACGAGACGCGGTTGGTCACCCGGCGCTCAGCACGTGATCAGGTGCTGCTCGCATGGAACTATCGCTGCGCCTACTGCGGCGATGACCTAGGTCGCTCGCCAACCCTTGACCACGTCGTCCCAAAAGTTCACGGCGGTCTCACTGTGCGCTCCAACCTGGTCGCCTGTTGCCTTAGCTGCAACAGCCGAAAGGGTCACAAGCCCTGGCTGGACTGGTATCGCCAGCAAGACTTCTACAACGAACTGAGCGAATGGGCCCTGGCCCGGTGGCTAACGAGCTAGCAAGTGGTCAAGGTACAGCTCAGCCTGCCACAGGTCGCT
>SXGQ01249463.1_pt1 | contig 25951 bp, 33 predicted proteins | sample 3178371 | NCBI WGS metagenome assembly SXGQ01 (sample SAMN11356859, study PRJNA531348) | freshwater metagenome | isolation source: freshwater sample F1-20 | place: China: Fuxian Lake, Yuxi | collected 2017-12-25 | reverse complement strand
GCAAAGATTATGCACACCGAAAATTGCATGCTGTGCAAAGTAAATGTGCGCGGTGGTCTAGCGTGTTTGTGCCGTGTTTGCAAATCCGTGTAGGTCGGTTCGACTCCGGCTCGCGCCTCCACCATACATTGCAAACTGTTCCGCACAGTTTGCAAATCTTTTCTGCAACTGCAACATGCACACCGCTTGCACACAATTTGCACAGCGGCGTACATAAACAACGCTGTGCACTCGGCAACACGCTGTGCAATGTCGGCAGATTGCACAACACCGCGTTACAGCAATGAAACAAACGCAAGTTGACTACGCACAACTTGCACAACAACTGCTGAGTGCTGACAGAAATAACAACAGAAGGGAAATAACTGCACTGGTACAGACATTTGCAGATGCAGTTACACGTACCACAGTCGCCAAAATACATTACTTGCGCGACGGCGAACTGGTTGTTTACAGACGTGCTCGCAGTCGCGTGTGGCAATGTCGCTTCAAGTTGTACAGCAATGCTTGGTATCGCGTGAGCACACGTAAAACAGACTTGGAATTTGCCAAGCAACGTGCGGGTGAATTGTTTGACGAAGCACGATACAGAGAACGCTTGGGAATTGCTGTCACGCAACGAAAATTCAGCGAGATTGCACGTGCGACTGTTGCAGAATTAAATGCAGATTTAGCGGCTGGTACTGGTAAAAAGATTTATGCAGACTACATTGGCATTATTAACAAGTACTTTGTGCCATTTTTCGGCGAACGATATTTGCAAAACATTCGACATACAGATGTTGCAGAGTTTGAACGCTGGCGAAATGAGCGCATGGGCAAACGACCCAAAAGCAGTACGCTGATGAATTTTGCCAGTGCATTTAATCGTGTTGTGCAAACTGCTGTGCAACATGCGTGGATTAGCGAACGTGTGCCCGTTCCCAAGTTGTCACGTCGAGGTGAACGGGGACAAACACGTCCAGCATTTACGGCAGAAGATATAGAACGCTTGCGCGGCAAATATTCTGCATTTGTTGCACAAGCAAAGACTGCTACAGAAACTGCGCGGCGACAGTTACTTTGCGACTATGTGGAAGTGCTGTTGCTGACTGGCATGCGACACGGAACAGAAAGCAAAGGCATACAGTGGCGGCATTGTGAGTGGTATGAGGCAGATGGTGTGCGCTACATGCGTGTGTATGTCAGTGGCAAAACTGGACCGCGTTACCTAATTGGCAAGCATGAACTGGCGGCAGTACTGCAAAGACGTCACCAAGCACAAGTAGTACTAAAAGACTGCGAATTTGACAGCATACTGGGTAGGGAAAGCCAGTGTGTGTTTCAGTTGCAAAATGCATTGCCAGTTCGCTTTTTTAATGATAAATTTGCCGAATTGCTTAAATTTGCCAAATTAACTGAGGACAGAGCGGGACACAAACGCACTCTCTACAGTCTGCGGCACACTTACGCAACACTGGCGTTGTTGGGCGGAACTGACATACACACACTTGCCAAGCAAATGGGCACCAGTGTGCGAATGTTGGAACAGCACTACAGCAAATTGACAGCAACTATGGCGGCTGAAAGGCTGGCTTAGCCTTAAAGATATAAACAAGTGAACAAACGATTATTTTTAGTTCTGTTGTCAGTTGCTTTTTTGAATGGTTGCACCACTCTTGCAGATGCTAGAAAGGCTGAAGGCGAAGGCGTACGTAAAGTTTATAGAGCAGATATTGACACAACTTGGAAAAAAACAATACAAATTTTATCCAAATTAAAACTCGAAGTAGCAACAGAAAACAAACAAGAGGGATACATTTTGGCTCAAAGAGGTATGGGTGTTTTCCAAATGAGTTACGGTGAGAACGTTGCAATTTTTTTGAAATCGAAAAATACAACAGAAACTGAAGTAGAGGTAGTTTCGAAAAAGGTGATGAAGACGAACATATTCGCACCTGATTGGTCGGATGATATTCACAAGCAGTTGAACTTGGCAATCTCAAATTAAACAAGGGTAAATCATGAAAAAATTATTGTTTGTTGTTTCGACTTTTTTGTTTTGTTCAGTTGCAAATGCTGAAAATTATGCAGGAGTTGATGGAGGATATGGTATTGTAGACATTAAAGCCAAACAAACTGCACAGACACTTGCAAATCTGAGTGGAAGCACAGTAACTTATACATATGATTACGGCGCATTGACTGGTAGATTATATTTTGGATTTGGTTTGGCGGAAAATATCGCAATTGAAGTGGGTTATTTTGCAAGTGCAAATGCAACTGCCAAGTACACAATATCAGGCGCATCTGCTACTGAAAATTACTCGAGCAGTGGATTGGATGCTGGATTTGTATACAAGCCATCTGAGGAGGGTGTATTTTTCAAAGCAGGATTTCACAGCAGTAAGGTTGATGGAGATGCATCCGTAACAATTAACGGCACTACATACAACATTGCAAGTAATTCAAAAAGTGGAACAGGAATGATGGCTGGTATTGGTTACGAAGAAAAAATGAGCGGCTCATCAGGATTAAAGGGTAGGTTAGGTTGGACTTACTACAACAAAGTAGGCGGAGTATCCGACGCGAATGTAAATTTAATTTATTTAGGATTGGTAAAAAGTTTCTGACATTTTTAATTGTATGAAATAAATTACTAATATAAATTCGAGGTAAAAACATGGCAACAGCAATTGACCTAGCCGCAAAGAAAAAAGCCGCAGATGATGCAATGGCTGAATACGAAGCGGCTGTGAAGTTGACACATGCAGAAGATTTGAAAACTGTAAAAGAATTGATTGCACGACACGGTTTTACTGTGACTGACTTGAAGCCAGAATTGAAAGTAGGGCGCGGTCCTGCAAAGAAAACGGGAACACCCCGCAAAAGTCCACGCCGCAAAAGCAAATAATGTAGACACATATTCTGCGTTAGTGTGTCAGCACACTACGCAGATGTTGTTGCCGCAAGTAGATGAGCGTATTGATGATTTGCAATACGAGAATTACAATGTGCCAACACTAATGTATGGTTACCGCAAGTTAATACAGCGTAACCACAATCTAAATTCTGCTACTGGCGTGTATGAATTTACTGAAAATGACTATGTTGATGCACGTGTAAAGAAAACATATGGAATTGCACAGCATAAATTTCGTGTAATTACTGATGCAGATGTATTGCATAGATTGCACGTGTTAAATGTGCATATGAAATCAATTGTGAACAATAAAAATGTCAGCGATAGGCACTTGCAATCTGCACTAACAGTACAACAGTATTCGGAATACATTGAAAGTTTGACAACTGAAGCGCATCCAGCCGAAATAATGTACGGCAATGGAATGCCAACTGAATTGCGTGATTACAACGCTAAGTTACATGCCGCAGATTTTCAAAACAATAAGTTTGAGAAGATGTCAGCACTTAAACAAGTGGGTCGTAAAAAGTATTCTGCACAAAGTATCACAGCCGCCAGCAACAAAGCAGAGAGTTTGTATGAAGATGCACTTGAAAGATTAGGTGAAATATGGAGTAGTGCAACACCAGCAGAACTTTATGAACTGCAAACATGGATGGACAGGGATATTGACATTGACAGAGGCTTTGAAAGCACAATTAGCATTGACTGCATAGGAATGCCGCGTGTGCGTGGAAGTAGAAGTTCACATGCAATGGACAGTGGCTTGCCGAAACTTAGCAAACGAATTAAACGGCGTGAGTGTCAGTTAATTGCAATTCGCGCGGCGGCTTGTGCAATTGCATTTGAGCCTGATGTAGAAGAAGATGGCGATGTGAGTGCAGAAGACGCAGATAAATTTCGCGAACGACTAAAAAACTTGCTGAGCAAGAACAAACAATACTAAACCAACTCCACCGCACGTCGGTTCATGTCTGCGTTGACGGTGACATATTTCTGTGTGGTTGTGATACTGCGATGTCCAGCCAAACTTGCCAACACAAATACTGAAATGCCTTGTGACGCAAGACTGGTTAGGAATGTTTTGCGTCCGCTGTGACTGCTGGCACCTTTCACACCTGCATGCTTGTACAAATAATGGAAGTGCTGTGTCATTGTGTTGGCACTGAATGCGCGGCGCACGCCGCGGCAAGTGCTGAACAAGGGTTGTGTATCTGTGTGCCATGTGCGTTCAGCAATGTATTCTGTTAATTCCTGTTGCAAGCGTGTGTTGATGTACACAGTACGTGCGTGATTGTGTTTCACACGCTCTGCACTTAAGAAAACTTCACTGCGTACTGTGCCGTCTGCGTTGCGTACGTCACCAATGGTCAAGCCTGCAACTTCGCTCACACGCATGCCAGCGGCAACTGTGCACAGCAACATCACGCGATTGCGCTGTGCGTTTGTGTTTTCTGCGATGTAATGTAAAACTCGTTCAAGTTCTGCGGATGTAAGTGCTTTTGCTGTTGCCATGTATTGCTCCAAGTAATTTGTGTGCTGTAAGTATGTTTTCTGTTGTAGTAGTTGGGCAAGTGAAACCCGCCAAGTTGTCGGTGTATTGCTGTTTTGTTTGTTTTCAACAAGTTATTTCGCTGTCCAAGTAGTTTGTGTATAGTCTTTGGTGCAGTATTTAGTGCGGACTATGCTGGTGCATGTGGCTTTTTGACGGCAACAGCAACACAAGCCCTACAAGCACTGGTCGGGCAAGTCTGCTACGTGCACATGTATTCGACTAAACGTTTGCTTGTACGTGTGATTTGACGTGTTGCTGTGCATGTGCTGATGCATAAGTCGCAATTTGGCATTTGTACATGCAATTTTGGGCGTGCATTTTCTGTTTACGAAGTACTTAATCTTTCGTGCTGGTGATTTTGCACCTATGCACCATGCGGGATAGCGAACTTGCAGTTCGCTTGTGCTGTCAGCAAACACATTCGCTTGCCGCTCTGTGTTTGCTTCAGCACTTTTTAATTTATTTGTTTTTTTGAATACGACATTGCTTGGAGCATGCGACGGCTATGTGCTGGTTGAAAAGCACATTGCTCTGTCGCATAGTGTGCAGACACATTGCCCATCGCACACGACTATGGATAAGTTTTACGGAAGACGATCGTATTGAAACTTCCAACACGCTTTTGCATTGGCTTGCATTGCGCGAAACTAAGCGGCGTTCACTTGTGCGCTACACACATCCATAGTTTTGTGTAGCAAGTGCGGGGTCATTAGCCGTCATATTACAACCCGCGTTTTTCCACTTTTTTGACGTGTTGGTTATCACGTGTGTGTTGTTATTGAGTGAGAGATTTGTTAATTTGTTTGTATTGCTTGAATAGTTGTCGGTTGATTTTGGCGGAGATGTTTAGGACGGGATATGCAGATTTAGAGGTGAGTTTGTTGCGAGTATTTTTATGTGCAATGCGTTTGGTGAAAGTTGTTAGTGTGTCAATTTGGTCAGCAGTTAATAGGTTTGTGTGTTGGGTCAGCAAAGTGTGCGCGGCTTTTTGTGCCTGTAGCAATTTTTCGTCTGCTGTGTTGAATACGCGAACAGTAATTCCCATATCGCGTAACCAATCTGCAGTTAGCCCATCATCCAGTAGTTCTTTGCGGTTTTTCATACAGTTATTTAGCACTGACCAAACATATCCATATAAAAACTGGTGCATTATTTGGTTGTTTTGGTGAAATTGCTTTGTTGGTCTGGTTTCGGTTGCAAACAACACCAAACCGAAACTACAGTTTGTATTCCCGCACAACAAACTGGAGCAATAAATTGAGCACACTAGGCGCACTGAAACTTTCTGCTGTACTGAAACCCACCCAAATGCCCGCTGTACAGCAACGCAGAAACAAACTTGCCAAGCGTTTGCACGAACAAATGGAATTGGCACGTGCACAGCAAGCGGGTGCACATTACGCACCAGTTAAATTCCGCACCGTAAAAGATGCTGACACTGGCGCACGTAAACAAATTGAAACCAGTAAGCGTGTAAAGGCTTGGTGGTTTACAGCAGACAACGGCAAGTTGGCTCTGTGTGTGCGCTACGGCACAAAGATACTGGAACTTGCAAAGGGCAAATACGCAATTGAAGTCGCCAGTGCAAATGATTTAGTGTCAACACTGGAAACTGTAAAGACTGCTGTGTTGGCTGGCGAACTTGACACAGCAATTGACAATGCCGCTAACAAGTTACGTGCTGGCTTTGTGAAGTAATTGCGTGTGTGTTCTTCAGCATCAAATAAATACGTTACAAACATTTGGTGGTGACGTATGCGTATAAATGAAATTGCAGATGCTGAAGAACAAATTGCGCTGTGGCGACTTGTCAGTGACAACGTGTGGAGTGCAATACACACACAAGCAGAAGATCAAGCCAAGCAACGTGCCGCCGCTGAACAGCAACGCAAGTCTAAACCCAAGCGCAAACACAAGGGTTCAGTTGCACACACACCACCCCCGCCTAAATTAACAGCACCCAAACCGCAAGCAACCGACAAGCCACCAACCCCAACTGCTACCGCAAACAAATCTGCACAACAAGATGTCAACCCTCGCGCATACCCAGCAACAAATGCACCGCAACCCAGCACAGCAAAGCCAACCCCCAGCGCAACACAAGTCAACCCCAGTGCAACAGCGGGCAACGTTGATGCACACATGCTGGCACCGTCTGTGCAACCCTATGCACCACACGCAACAACACGCACAGCAACAACTGCGTTACCGCGCCGAAAAGCGGGTGATTACACGGTTCGTCGTGTGTAAAAAAATACGTTGCGTGTACGACACACGCACATAGTAAAAATGGATTGCACAATTAAATCCAGTGCGATACATTTACCAACGCTTCGCACACTTTTTACAAATGCGCTGTTGCAATGTCGCAAAGATTATGCACACCGAAAATTGCATGCTGTGCAAAGTAAATGTGCGCGGTGGTCTAGCGTGTTTGTGCCGTGTTTGCAAATCCGTGTAGGTCGGTTCGACTCCGGCTCGCGCCTCCATTATTCAAAACCATCGTGCTACTTCGGTTTTTAGGTGTCAGCTGTGCGTAAAGCAGAACGTTATTTTCCAAAGTATTGTTCTCTAAAATGGCTGAACAACGCTGAGGATAAATATGGTTACCAAACTCATCTCAACAACATGGCGAAAAAAACTTGAAAACGTTGTGATGCATCCAAAGGTGCAATCTGTATTGGTTTTTTTAATTATTATCAATGCAATTTTGATGGGTCTAGAGACCAACCAATACATACGCGAACACTACAGCACCCCATTACAAATAGGCGACCAAATGATTTTGGGCGTTTTTGTTGTGGAAATTTTGGCGTTGCTTTTGGCGCGTGGCTTTGCTTTTTTCAGGGATGGCTGGGCCGTGTTTGATTTTGTAGTTATCGCTATTGCTTTGATTCCTGCCTCAGGGGCCTTTGCAGTTCTCAGAGCGCTTAGGGTACTGCGTGTTTTGCGATTGGCTACCAAAGTCCCAAGCTTACACAAAGTCATTGCTGGATTATTAGCCGCCATTCCAGGTTTGAGTTCTGTAGGTATTGTCATGTGTTTGATTTTTTATGTTTCGGCGGTGTTGGCGACAAATTTATTTGGTCCCGAGTTCCCTGAGACTTTTGGCACCTTGGGATTAAGCTTGTACACCTTGTTTCAAGTAATGACGGGTGACGGTTGGTCGGACAGCGTTGCGCGACCCATCATGGAGGTTTTTCCATATGCTTGGATTTTCTTCATCATATTTATTTTGATTTCTACCTTTGTTATTTTGAATCTATTTATTGCGGTGATTGTGGATGCAAGCAACGACGAAGCAGAAGCCAAAGCTCGCGCAGAACGTGATGGTTTGCGCATGCGTTTGGACAAGTTGTTGCAAGATGTTGATGAAATAAAAAGTAAACTCAAAAATTGACTGCTTTTGCTCTTCTGTCGAGACTTATTGGTCTGACGTCGTTGCTGAGTGCAGGCGCAAAGCATATTTAGGTGATTACATACCCCTTAAAATACGATAAAAGTAACAGATTAATTGATTAAATAATTATTTAATATCTAACTGGCTTATATCTTGTCAGCTACCATCGCTTTGTAAATACATTGCAAAGCGTGGTTTATATGTACTCCCAAAATTCATCAACTAAGTCAATGTCAAAGTATCTATTTGATTTGCTGTTCAATGAAAACAATCCCCATGGTTTTCATGCCTCTGTTAGCCGGTGGTCGACATCATTGATTTTGCTTAACCTGGTTGCCATGGTGCTTGAAACCGGTGAAGGTTTTGCTGCCAGCTATGCCGCAGAGTTGGATTTATTTGAAACTTTTTCTGTCATTGTTTTCACAGTTGAGTATGTGTTGCGGTGGATTGTTGCACCTGCTGATCCTGAATTTTCATCGTCACGTTTTGCACGGTTTCGGTATGTGACCAATCGCTATGCCATCATTGATCTGTTGGCAATTTTGCCGTTTTATATAGCCAGTCTGGTCAGCATAGATCTGCGACTGTTGCGTGCCTTGCGCTTGTTTCGAATATTCAAAGTCACCGCAACTTTGTTACCAGCTTATAAGGCCTTCAAAGAAGCTACTGCAGGAATGACGCGCCGCCAAAAAGTGCATGCTCTTTTATTTCCCGCAGACGATTCACGTGCTGGTTTGCCGTTGATGTTGGATTTGTTTTTGATTTTTTGGATTGTTGTTTCGACCTTGTCCATTGTTTTGGAATCAGTTGACAGCATTCGCGCTGCGTTTGAATTGCATTTTCTGATCTTAGATAGCGTTGCATTTTTTATCTTTTTCTTTGAGTATGCTTTGCGGGTGTATTCTGTTGCTGAAAACAATCCCCAGCGTACCGCTGCTTCTCGTTGGAAATTTTGCAGTTCATTCAATGGCTTGATCGATTTGATTTCGATTTTGCCTTTCTTGCTAGAAGCTGTACTTTCTCAGTTTATTGACTTGCGTTTTTTACGGATTGTGAGGCTCACACGTTTACTAAAACTCAGTCGATATAGCAAATCAACTGGCACCATGTTCATGGTCATCAGGCGTGAAATGCCTGTGCTCATGGCTTCATCGTTCATCATGATGCTATTGGTGTTTATCACTGCGTCTGTGGGATATTTGCTTGAAAGCCGAGCGCAACCTGACAAGTTTGAAAACATTCCCACAGCCATGTATTGGGCGGTGATCACATTGGCCAGTGTGGGCTACGGAGATATTACCCCCGTCACGGCGGGTGGACGGTTCTTGACCGTCGTGCTGGCTTTGTTGGGTATTGGCGTATTTGCCATCCCCGCTGCCATCATGTCGTCTGCTTTCACGGACCAACTCCGTGCTGAGCGAGAAGAAGCATTGAAACTTGAAAACAACGGTGCTGCCAATCCCCAAAACCATGATCTTCAACTTATGGCGCGTAATCCAGACTTTGCTTTAGCGCGATACCGTAATTTGCTGAGCCAAATGCGTGAGCTTGCTGCAGTCAGCGACCAATCGCATATCAGCCATCGGTTAGAAACCGAAGGCTTGGACACTGAGAAAGAAGTGTGGAAGTATTTACGCTCGTCAAAACCGTGAGAAACCAGCTAAGGTTACTCACATTAAATACCGTTGAGCTTCGCGTTTCCCAACCTTCCTCTGCTTAGGAGCAGTGCATGGCTATTTCATGGTTATCCGCTCTCAAGGTAGTCCCTTGGGAGAAGGTTCTCGAACACGCGCCGGGGGTGCTGGACAAAGCTCGCGGGTTCATAGACAAACACCGCACTGGCGGGGTTGACGCACCCACAGAGTTGGTTCAACTGGCACAGGCCCAGCGACAAATGGCGCAGGCACTGGCAGAGTTGGCTGAACAAAACGCCGCCTTGATTGTCGCCGTCAGACGTTTGCAGGTGCGGTTGCGGTGGCTGAGCATGGGGCTGGTTTTCGCCTTTTGCGCCGGTGTGGCTATGGTTGTGCTTTTGGGGAAGTAAAGAAATCTGTACCTAAGACTATGAAGTAGTCGTCTCAGTGTCGGTAACGCGCTTAAAAAATTCTGACGATCAACTTACCTCAACCCCAGCAATGCCGCCATCAACTTATTTTGGTCAATATGGGTGGCAAATGCACCGATTTCTTTATTCACTTCTGGGTTGGACAGCAGTTCTTTGATCAATTGTTGAGACTGAGCTTCCAAGACGCCTTGCAATCCAGGAAGTCCTTCTGTTTGCAAGGTATCAATCGTTTGTTTTTTACAGTCGGTGATCAGAATTTTTTCAACATAAGCCGCAAAGTCGCGGTCAATATTGGTTTTGTCGGCAGGTTTTATGGCGGGAATTTCAGTCAATGCCGGATGTGCCACTAAAGCTTTTGTGACCCACTTTATCAAGGTGACGTTGTCTTTGCTGCTGGAGGATTGCGCAAAACATTTCTTCAGATCCTCAGATGCGGTGGCAGACAAGGCCCACCCATGAAATATGCATAAACAAAGACTCAACAAAATGGCTCGCATGATGGGTTCCTTGGGGCAATGGCTTGTGAAATGATCAGTTGTCAGGGCGCTTCAATTTCAACCATGATCTCGTTGCGCCTCCACATGGGCAGTGTCCATGGGGGGTCGTACCTTGCAAGCTGTGGCGGGCCTTTGGTCACCAAGGACGAGGTCTTCGCCCATTGCAGCAGTTCATCGGTTTTGTCTTGCACGCGCTGCAAAGTGTTGAGCCCCGAGTAACTGTGCACAGCCACATATTTTTCGGGCACTTCAGACAAGGTGACCGCTGCATTTTTCGGTTGAGGGATGTTGGCCAAGGTGTATTGGCGGGGCATGGCAAATTGCACACGCCAGCGTTGTGCGGATTTCATGCCACTGGTGTTGTCGCTGGGCTCCATGGCAACTGGAGCGGTCATGGCGATCTTGGCAGACTGTGGCTCCATGGTCACGGGCGCCGTCATGGCGATCTTGCCAGAAGCTTGTCCGCCCGGCAATTGGTTGTTGCCAAAAATAAAATCAGCAATTCGTCGGAAGCCTTGGCTACCTGCATCATCCATGTCGCCTTCCACCCAAGTTTGGGCGATCAAGTAAGGCGCGTATTGCCGAATTTCAAACTTCCCCGTTTTGGAGATGACTTTGAAAGCTGGTTCTTCAATGGCCATGGCAAAGGGTGCGCCAAAAAACAAACAAATACACAAAAATTTTTTCATGGTGTGTGGGTTTCATTCAAGAACGGCTCAAACTGCTCACCAGTCAATAAAAAGCCCTCAATATAGACACCTGTCACATTCCCGCAGGATTCGGTGCAAAAATCGCATCTTAAATCCCACGAACCGATGCACACCATGAAGACGATTTATAACCCCGCAGTCGCTGGCTTTTCTCTGTTTTTGGGGGCCACTTTATGTATGCATGCAAATGCGCATGACTATCAAGTCGGCGAACTGACGGTCAAACACCCCTACGCCTTGCCCACGGAGGCAGGCCTCAACCATGGCGCCGTTTTCATCAAGAAAATCCAAAATTTAGGAAAGATTTCTGACCAATTGGTCGCGGCCAGGACCCCCATCGCCAGAAAAATGGAAATACACGATCTGAAATCAGATGGGCATGTCACGACAATGCGCAGCATCAACGCCATCCATTTGTCACCTGGCGGGGAGGTTTCCGTAGCCAAAGGCAATCCCAATGGTTACCATTTGATGCTGCTCGACTTGAAACAACCCCTCAGAGATGGCGACAGTTTTGTCGTGTGGTTGACTTTCAAAAATGCGGGTGAAGTGGAAGTGGATGTGTCGGTAGATGCACCCAAGTCACTTGAAAAACCTGAAAAGTAAATCGGGCATTTTTTTGAATGGGAGAAAACCATGCGATTCGTGACTCAAACTGTGCTTGCTGCACTCATGGTGTTGTTTTGTCATTCCTCATGGGCTATGACCGAAGAACAAATCATCGCAGCCTTGTCCTTGCCAGAAAACAGCACGGGTAATATTGCTGATGCGATTGAAGAGGCCACCGGCGCACGCGGCTGGATGTCGGCTGACATGAAGCCGATTTTCGACTCGCGCGTCGTGGGCCGTGCTGCCACCGCAGTGTTGCGCCCTGTGTTGAAGAACGACACGCGCAAGTACCCGAATTTGACGTTGGAATTGCTCGACCAAGCGCCGGCAGGTTCCATCTTGGTCTATGTGATGCAAGACGGCATCGATATCGCCGCCATGGGTAACCTCATGGGCACCACGGCCAAGGTACGCGGTCTGGCGGGTGCGGTGATCGATGGTGCGGTGCGCGATGTGGCCGAATTGCGCCGCATCGGTTTTCCTGTGTGGTCTCGGCGTATCACTCCAGCTACGTCGGTGGGTCGCATGGTCGGTGTCGACAAACAAGTGCCTGTGAAATGTGGCGATATTTGGGTCAACCCAGGTGACTATATTGTTGGCGACACCGACGGTGTGGTGGTGGTGCCTGCCGCTGCTGCAGAAAAGGTCATTGCTTTGCTCAAGCAATACGACGACAAAGAATCCAAAATGCTTCCCATCATTGAGCGCGAAAAATCTATGCTCAAGGCCATAGAAATTTATAACCGATACTGACACTGTTAAATCAACCGGTGAGAGGATCAGGCCATGAGTCAATCAACGCGTTGGAAACACAGACCGCCGGGATCGACATGGGGCGATTTCGGCCCAGATGACCAAGCCGGGCGCATGAATTTATTGACGCCCGACAAAGTCATGCAAGGCATGGCCGAGGTCAAGCACGGCCTCACGTTCAACCTGAGTTTGCCCTTGGATTTTCCGGGTGGCAGTGTGCTCAACCCCAGGCGCAGCGCGCCCGTGCTGCGTCCCACGGTGCGCAATGGCAAACCCAATATGAACTACCAATTGTGGTGCGACGACCCTGCCTGCACCGATGTGATGAGTGACGATTTGGTCATCATGCATTTGCAATACAGCACCCAATGGGACAGTTTGGCGCATGCAGGTTCCATGTTCGATGCCGATGGGGACGGCGTGCCTGAACCGCTTTACTACAACGGATTTCGCGCCGGCGTTGATGTGGTTGGTCCCGACAAACCTGAAGGTGCGGGTATTTTTGATTTCATCCAGATTCCCAAGGCGTCCACTTCGTATGCCAAGGCGCTGGGTATAGAAGTCATGGCCGAGCGCTGCGTGCAGGGGCGCGCTGTGATGGTGGATTTGCACGCGCATCTCGGGCACACCGGCGAGGCGGTGGGTTATGACACATGGATGCGTGTCTTAGAAAAAGACCGCATCGAGATTGAAAGCGGAGACATGGTCTGCATACACACCGGCTTTGGTCAGGTGCTTTTGGGCATGAACCGCCAGCCCGATCCGCAGTTGTTGTCACGCACAGGCTGTGCATTGGATGGACGCGACGAAAAGCTCAAGCAATGGATCACTGACAGTGGTCTGATTGCCTTGATCGCGGATAACTACGCCGTCGAGGCCCATCCTGCATCGCCTGGTGATGGCCGGTGTTCCAGCTTGCCTCTGCACGAACACTGCCTTTTTAAACTGGGCGTGCATTTAGGCGAGCTATGGCATTTGACGCCATTGGCCGAGTGGTTGCGAGCGCACCAGCGCCACCACTTTTTGCTGACAGCGCCGCCTTTGCGTCTGCCAGGCGCCATTGGCTCGCCAGCAGCGCCTGTTGCCACGGTTTGAATATTTATCAAAATAGACAGTAAATATGTTTAAAGGGTGGTCAGAAAAAAGCATGTTGGGGCTTTTTCGGTGAAAAACTTTTGATCAGCATCAAGCTTTAAGCCCTGCATCCGATCCACAATAGGGCAAGTAAAAATCCTGTATCTGGTTTGGAGAATAGGTGTCTGACCGCCGAATCATTCGATAAGATTCTGAGGTGTGTTTTTTATAGGGACTGTGGGAGATTATGGTCGTTCGTACAGAAGCAGAATTCAAGGAAAAGATCGAATACGGTTTCGAACTTTTCTACAAAGACGTGCTTGAAAAGAAAGACATACGGCATTTTTTCTTTGGCATCACTTTGCAAAAAATCATTGAGGACTACCACCTGTACAAAGATTTTGTGATGGCCAAGCCTGAGCGCTATTACAAAGAAATGGTGATGCAAACCGCGCCGTCGGCGGTACAAATCAAAGCCCCCCAGTTTGATGAGATTCAAATTGCACTGCAAAACAATTTGCGTTTGGCGGGATTTCTCAAAGTTGAAATTCCGAAACTGTCGGTCCATGCACTCGAAGTCATGGAAGAAACCCGTGCGCAAAAAGCCGATGCTGACAGTCCCAAGGTATGGAAGCCTTTTGAAGTCAATAACCAGCTGGTGTGTGATTTTTTCAACGCCAACCGAACCGATGCACGCTTGGAAAAAAACGGTGACATTTACTGTTCACGGGGTTTTCTTTATCCGTTTTGGGTGCGTGTCGTGCCAGAAACGAAGCAAATCATTTTCATAGGTCAAGCTTTTCCCACCAGCACCATGACGCCATTGGCCGAGGTGCAAAAGTTGTGCGAGCAAATCAATGAAAAACTGACGCAGCAAAAATTTGCGGTGCGCGAAACCCCCAATGGTCCGGTATTGTTTGCCAGACATTCTTTTGCCTATGGCAACGGTTTGCCCGTGCGTATGTTGTTGCGCGGTGCCAAGCAGTTTGCGTCCAGCTTTGAATCTGCGATCAATATGGATACCAACCAGCTGCTGATCAAAAAACTCAGTTAGGTCTTTGCGTTGACCCCGCTGGGGCCTGCTTTAGACATGCCCCGGGCACCTGCCAGGCAGAGCTGATATCGGTACAGCTCAAAGCGTGATCCCAAATTCCGCCAGTATGTTGTCGGTGTGTTCGCCCACGCTGGGTATGGCACCCATGGTGTAAGTGAAGGCATCGCTTTGACCGGGAGGCAACAAGGCAGGCAATTTGCCCACCGGTGAATCGATGTCTACCCAACGCTTGCGTGCTTGCAATTGGGGATGCGCCCACACATCTGCCATGTTATTCATGCGGGCGTTGGCGATTTGCGCTTGGTCCAGTTTTTCAATCACTTGCGCCGCAGTCATGCGGGCAAACACGTTGAGGATGATGGCCTCGAGGGTGTGACGATTTTCATGGCGCAAACGGTTGTTGTTGAAACGCGGGTCACTGGCCAATGCACTGTCTTGCATGACCACTTCGCAAAACTGCAACCACTCGCGTTCGTTTTGCAAACCCAGCATCACACTGTTTCCATCACCGGCTATAAACGGCCCGTAGGGATAAATCGTGGCATGCGAAGCACCGTTGCGCGGGGGTGGCGTTGCATTGTCGGTGGCGTAGTACATGGGAAAACCCATCCACTCTGTCAGCGCTTCGAGCATGGAAACATCGATATGCGCACCTTCACCGGTTTTGTCTCGGTGCACCAAGGCCGCCAATATGCTGCTGTAGGCGTACATGCCAGCAGCAATGTCGGCGATGGAGTTGCCACTCTTGCTGGGTTGCTCGGGCGTGCCGGTGATGGATAAATAACCCGCTTCGCTTTGTATCAACAGGTCATAGGCTTTTTTGTCGCGGTAGGGGCCGTCCAGCCCATAACCGGAGATGTCACACACAATCAGGCGCGGGTGCAGTGCTCGCAAGCTGGCCGCATCCAAACCCATTCGCGCAGTCGCACCTGGGGCCAGGTTTTGCACCAGCACATCGGCATGGCCGAGTATGTGTTTCAACGCGGACAAGTGGGTGGGTTGTTTCAAATCCAGCGCCAGGCTTTCTTTGGATCGGTTGACCCACACAAAATGCGATGAAGCACCGCGTGCGCGTTTGTCGTATCCACGGGCAAAGTCGCCTTCACCGGGGCGCTCCACTTTGATGACGCGTGCGCCTAAATCGGCGAGTTGTCGGGTGCAAAACGGCGCGGCGATGGCGTGTTCTAAAGACACCACGGTCACGTGGTCCAGCGGTTGAGAGGATGGGGTGTGAGACATCAGTAAGACTTCGGTAGGTCCAGCACGTGTTCGGCGACATAGGCGTAAATCAAATTGGTCGACACAGGTGCCACTTGGTACAGCCTTGTCTCGCGGAATTTTCGCTCGATATCGTATTCGCTTGCAAAACCAAAACCCCCATGTGTTTGCAAGCACACATTGGCCGCTTCCCACGAGGCTTTGGCTGCCAAGTACTTGGCCATGTTGGCTTGTGTGCCGCAGGCTTGGTGTGCATCAAAGCGTTTGCATGCTTCATACCGCATCAGGTTGGCGGCTTCGGTTTCAATCAAGTTGTCGGCAATCGGAAATTGCACGCCTTGGTTCATGCCGATGGGGCGACCGAAAACCTGGCGTGTGTTGGCATAGTCGCGGGCTTTAAGAATGAACCAATAAGCGTCGCCTATGCATTCAGCCGCAATCAACGCGCGTTCTGCGTTGAGGCCATCCAGTATGTATGCAAAGCCTTCGCCTTCCTTGCCGATCAGGTTGTCCTCTGGGATTTCCAAGTTCTCAAAAAACACTTCGTTGGTTTCATGGTTGGGCATGTTGCGAATCGGCTTGAGTACCATGCCTTGCGACAAGGCTTGTTTCACATCCACAATAAACACCGACAAGCCTTGGCTTTTGCGCGTCACTTCAGCCAACGGCGTGGTGCGTGCCAGTAACACCATGAAGTCGGAATGCTGCACCCGAGATATCCAAACTTTTTGACCATTGACTAGGTAGCGGTCGCCGCGTTTGGTCGCGGTGGTTTTCAATCGCGTGGTGTCGCTTCCCGTGTCAGGCTCTGTCACCGCCATCGACTGCATGCGCCATTCACCACTGGCGATGCGGGGCAGGTAAGTTTGTTTTTGCTGTTCAGAACCATGGCGCAGCACGGTACCCATGTTGTACATCTGACCGTGACACGACCCGGCATTGCCGCCAGAGAGGTTGATTTCTTCCATGATCACCGACGCCTGAGTGAGGCTCAAGCCTGAACCACCGTATTCCGTGGGGATGAGTGCGGCCAGCCATCCCGCTTGGGTCAGCGCTTCGACAAAGGCTTGTGGGTAAGCGCGTTGTTCGTCAACGCTTTGCCAATAGGTGCTGTCAAACCCTGCGCACAATTGTCGCAGGGCATCGCGTATTTCTTGGTGTTCGTCTGACGCTGGTAAGTCGTGTGTCATGGCGTAGCAGCTTGTGTAGACCAATGGGCAACAGCTTGCATGCACACATGGCCTTCGTGGTCTTGAACCCATGCGTGTACTTCTTCCGATGGGGTTGCGGCACACAAACGCAGCGACCGTTGGTCGGCGCATTCAAAGACAGGCTTGAGTGCTTTGAAGGCAAAGGTAGACAACATACGGTCACTGTGTCTGCGCAGCAAATCGATCAATAAACTGGCCATCAACGGCCCGTGCACCACCAAACCCGGGTAGCCCTCGTTGTGCATGGCATAGCGGCGGTCATAGTGAATGCGGTGGCTATTGAACGTCAAGGCCGAATAGCGAAACAGCAGCACATCATCGGGCACCAGCTCACGTTGCCATTCGGCTGTGAGAGATGGTGAGATGCCTGCGCCCATTGGTTCATGGCCCAAAGCCAAGGGCTTGTACACGATGTCATGTGTTTCTTCCAAACACAATCCTTGCGGCCCACGGTAGCTGTGTTGAACTTGCACGAACAACAGTTCACCACTGCGTCCGGTTTTGTGTTGCACTTGGTCGATGCGTGAAGTACGTTGTATCGGGTCACCCAATCGCATGGGTTGGTGCCACTGCAACCGACCGCCTGCCCACATGCGTCTGGGAAAAGGCACTGGGGGTAAAAAACTACCCCTTTTGGGGTGGCCATCCTCACCCAGTTCGGACTGTGCGGTGGTCGGCCAAAAATACAACCAATGCCATAACGCTGGTAATACATCGCCCAAGCGCGGTTCGGCATCGGTGCGGTCCAGCAGGGCAGACATGGCACGAACCGGCGCCACACTGATGATGTCATGGCGAATTTCAGTTCTGCCTTGCCAACTTTGCAAATGCGCCAGGGTGGTTGCGTCTAATGCATTCACCAATAGAGGTTCCAAGGATGGCGTGTCAAAAGTGGTGCTGGCCTCAAACCGTGCGTCCACCATCCACAGGCATTTCAAGCCCAGTGAAAAACTCGGCGGCATCGCTGGCCAGAAACACCGCAGCGGCGGCCACATCGCTGGCTTGAGAAAACCGGCCCAAGGGGATCGTGCCTAAAAATTTGGCGCGGTTGGAGGGGGTGTCAGGCAGACCCATGAAATCTTCAAACAAACCGGTCACACCCATGACGGGGCAAATCGCATTGACGCGGATATTTTCCGGACCGAGTTCAACCGCCATGGATTTGGACAGCACGTTGACCGCACCTTTGGAGGCGTTGTACCAAGACAAGCCGGGTCTGGGGCGAATGCCTGCGACCGACCCGATGTTCAAAATCACGCCCTGCTTTTGTTGGCGCATCAGCGGTACCACTGCATGCGCCATATGGAAAATAGATTTCACATTGACAGCGAATACTTTGTCGAACATGGCTTCGTCCACTTCCAGCATGGGACGGTTTTTGTGCGTGGTGCCTGCGTTGTTCACCACAATATCAGGGATACCAAACGTGGCCACACAATACGCGACCAGCGCTTGCACTTGGTCGGCACGGGTGACATCGCAGGTGAATGCGCTGGCTTGTGCGCCCATGGACTCTGCCACGCGGTTTGCGGCTTGGCCATTGATATCGGCGACGATCACTTTGGCCCCTTCGCGCACATAGGCTTGCGCAATGCCTTCGCCAAATCCGTTTCCTGCGCCGGTGACGATGGCAATTTTTTTGTTCAACTGTGTCATGGTGTGGCTTTCACTCTCAAGATTTATCCGTGGAAATGCACCACGGTTTTGGTGGTGCTCATTTCTTCCAATGCAAGAAATCCTTTTTCGCGACCGTGGCCGCTGCGTTTGACGCCGCCAAAGGGTAACTCCACGCCACCGCCTGCGCCAAAAGAATTGACAAACACTTGCCCGCATTTCAAAGCTTTGGCAACACGTTGTTGGCGTCCGCCGTTTTCGGTCCACACAGCCGCTAGCAGCCCGTAGTCGGTGCCGTTGGCCAAGGCAATCGCGTGTGCTTCATCGGTGAAAGGCATGGCCGCGAGTACAGGCCCGAAGACTTCTTGGTGCGCCAGAGGATGGTCTGGTGGCACCGCGCCAAAAAATGTGGGCGTCACATAGTATCCATCGGCAGGCACGCCCGGATCGATCTGTCCTTGCGCAAGCACAGGCAAGCCACTGGCTTGGGCTTGTTCAATGAAGCGGTTGACGCGTTGCTGTTGGGTGGGGTTGACCACCGGCCCACAGTCCAAGTTCATCTCGGGCGTACCAACACGCACTTGTTTGAATTTTTCTGCCACCAGCGCAACGAATTTGTCATGTATGGATTGCTGCACCAGCAAGCGACTGCCCGCTGTACAGGTTTGCCCAGTGTTTTGGATGATGCCACGCACCACCGTCGAAGCGGCGAGTTCTAGGTTGGCATCTTCAAACACCAAATGCGGCGATTTGCCACCCAACTCCAAGGTGCATTTCACCGCATGTTTGGCAGCGGCTTGTTGAATCAACACACCCACTTCATTGGAACCGGTGAAGCTGATGAAATTGATGTCAGGATGGTTGGCCAATGCGGCACCCGCTTCTTCGCCCAGACCACTCACGATGTTCAATGCACCTTGCGGAAAACCTGCGTGCAGGGCGAGTTCTGCAACACGCAAACAACTCAAGCAAGCATCTTCGGCAGGCTTGACCACTACCGCGTTGCCCATGGCCAAAGCCGGTGCAATGCTGCGCCCCATCATTTGCGCGGGGTAATTCCAAGGAATGATGTGGGCCGTGACACCCAAAGGTTCACGCAACAAATTGACCTGGTAGCCGTTCAAAAAGGGAATGACTTCGCCATGCACCTTGTCAGCGGCACCGCAATAAAACTCGAAATAGCGTGACAACACCACCATGTCGTTGCGCGCGGTGGTCATGGGTTTGCCGGTGTCGCGCGCTTCAAGTTGCGCCAGTTCTTCCGCGTGTGTGGTGACCAGTTGGCCAAGCTTTTGCATCAAACGGCCACGCTCGGTGGCGCTCAACTGCCCCCATGCACCCGATAACGCCGCACGCGCAGCACGCACCGCCAGATCGATGTCACGGGCGTCCGCGCGAGGGATCTGCTCAAACACCTTACCGTCGACAGGGGAGCGAACTTCTAATGTGTTGCCGCTGATGGCCTGACAAGCTTTGCCATCGATGATCATGTGCGCCATGCTGCTTTTTTCCTAAACCTGTATCCGTCGATTGTGGCCGAGTTGGCCGTCGTTTTTTGGGCGCGACTAGGGAAATTACTTAGTCAATTCCCTCGGAAAGCTCAGCCTCTTTATGCCTTGATTCAAAAAATAACGCAGCGCAAAGGCCGAGGCCATCATTCGGTGACTTTGACGCCTTTCCAAAACGCGACGCGGCCACGAATTTCTTCGGCCTGTGGTTTCGGATCGGCGTAGTACCAGACCGCATCGTTATTCAATTCGCCGTTCACCAAGAGCGACAAATAGCTGGCTTGGCCTTTCCAAGCGCACATGGTTTTGTGGTTGCTGGGTGAGACGTAATCTGGTTTGAGCGAATCTCTTGGGAAATAGTGGTTACCTTCAACCAAAACGGTGTCGTTGCTTTCAGCGATCACGGTGTCGTTCCAAATGGCTTTCATCGGCTTGTCTCCTGGGTTGGGGGAATGTCTAGCCACAAGAGGCCAAACATATGTTGCGGGTCTGTCCACACCGTAGCGGCTTGCAGACCCGCTGATTGTGCAGCCTGTTGCACACCAGCGATGGTGAACTTGTGCGAATACTCGGTATGCAAAGTTTCGCCTTCATTGAACGAATACGCCTGACCATTTAAATGCACGGTTTGCGAACGCAAGCTGAGCAAATGCATTTCAATGCGTTGCAGCGGCGCGTTGTAAAAAGCGCTGTGCGCGAATAGCGTGACATCAAAATCGCTACCCAGCTCGCGGTTGGCGCGTGCCAGCAAGTTGAGGTTGAAGGCCGCGGTCACGCCTTGCGCGTCGTTGTATGCCGCGTGCAAAACATCGGGCGACTTGATCAAGTCCACACCCAGCAGCAATGCGCCGCCTTTCAGGTGTTGGGCGCAGTTTTGAAAAAATGTTTTCGCTTGCTGTGGCGAAAAATTGCCAATGGTTGAACCCGGGAAAAACGCCACGCGTTTGCCCGCATGGGGCAAAGGTGTGGGCAATTGCCAATCGCAGGTGTAGTCGCCCACCATCGGTTGTATGTGCAATGCGGGAAACTCGTTTTGCAGCACCGCACTGGCAGCTTGCAAATGCGCACCTGAAATATCCATCGGAACATAGCGGGCAGGTTTTGATGCGGCGTTCAACAGCAAGCGGATTTTGTGCAACGAGCCCGCGCCAAATTCGATGATGTCAGCGTGTTCGCCCATGTGCTTTGCCATATCGTCTGCGTGCGTTTGCAAAATAGACAACTCGGTGCGCGTGGGGTAGTACTCGGGCAAGTCGCAGATGCAGTCAAACAGCGCAGAGCCTGCTTGGTCATAAAAATATTTCGGTGAAATGCTTTTGGGCGTGTGCGACAAAGCCGCTTGCATATCTTGCATGAATTGCAGTCGTTCAGTATCGGGGACGGTCATGTTCTAAGTTTTTATAAATCTTTGGCCAGACGCAAACCGCTGAATTGCCAGCGTGCGTGGGCAGGGAAAAAATTGCGGTAGGTGTGGCGACTGTGGTTCGCCGGTGTGGCGAGGCTGCTGCCGCGCAACACTTGTTGGCCGACCATGAATTTGCCGTTGTACTCGCGCACCGCGCCGCTGGCCGGTACAAAACCGGGGTAGGGCTCGTAAGCGGAGCGGGTCCATTGCCACACTTGCGCATGCATGTCGTGCATGCCTGCGTGGCTGCTGGCCACTTCCCACTCAAACTCGGTGGGCAAACGCGCATCCGCCCATTGCGCAAAAGCAGAGGCTTCGTAAAAACTCAGGTTGGCCACTGGCGCTTGCGGGTCGAGTGCTTGTACGCCATTCAAGCCGAACACCTGCCATTGGTCTGACGGTGCACGCGGGTCATGCGGGGCCAGCCAATGCAGTGGGCATTGCCAATCGTTTTGCTGCACTTGTGCGCGACCTTCGGACAACCACAGGTCTGGGTTGTCATAGCCACCGTCATTGATAAACGCCAAGTACTCGCCGCAGGTCACCAAACGGTTGGCAATGTGAAAGCCTTGCACAAAGCGCTGGTGCGCCGGGCTTTCGTTGTCGAACGCAAAACCTGTTTCATTCACGTGTCGGCCTAAAGTGCGAAGGCCTTCGTCAAAGCTCAGCCATTGCACATTGGCGTGGCTGGCGCTTGCGTGTTTGAAATGGGCATCGTAGGTGGGCAACAGCGGGTTGCAGGACAGCAAATGCAATGCATCGGTGAGCAGCAGCTCTTGGTGTTGTTGTTCGTGGTTCAGACCGAGTTCAATCAAAGCCAATGCCTCAACAGACAGTTTGCTTTCATTCAAAAGCAGTTGCTGCATGCCGACGTTCACGTGCTCGCGAAAGGCCAGCACTTGCGAAAGCGCCGGGCGGGTCAACAAGCCGCGTTGCGGGCGCGGGTGGCGCGGCCCCAGCGCTTCGTAATACGAATTGAACAGGTAAGCGAAGGCATCATCAAACACCTGATAGCCCGGCAGGTAAGGCAGCAGCACCACGTTTTCAAAAAACCAACTGGTGTGCGCCAAATGCCATTTGGTTGGGCTGGTGTCGGGCATGGATTGCACGCACTGGTCCTCGGCGCTGAGCGGCGCGGCGAGCTTTAAGGTGTGTTGACGAACAGCGGCGTAGCGGGAGGACAAAGAATTCAAAAACATTCAACCCATCTTATGCGTCAAGCGGTTTTCTTCAATTCACCCGAGGCGATCAGGGCTTTCACGTCTTTGGCACCACCGATGAGTACTTGGTTCACAAACACCATGGGAAACGTGGGCCAGCCGGTCCACATCTTCAAGGCATTGCGACGACGCCATTGGCTGAGGTAGCTGCCGTACTCTAGGTAATGCACCGCAAAACCTGCATCTGCCAAGGCTTTGCGCGCTCTGGTGACCATGGGGTTTTGCGCCATGCCGACCACCACCACTGCGTGCTGCTGTACCGCTTGTTGCACTTCGGTGACGATGTCTTGCTGGTGCTGAGCGATGGTGTCGCGGATGGCGGGGTGGATGTAGTCGGTGGCGAGGATGGGGCGGTTCATGGGGGGACGCAGAGTGGGGATGAGGGGAGTCTACGCTGAAGGGTAAGCGGTGAATTTATAAGGTGGCGATCGATGCACTTAGTGTTTCAGCTCCAAATAACCCATGCCAAGCGCAATAGTCATTTGATGCAAACGCTTGTCTCGTGACCACAACTTTGCACCACGTCGCTCTAAAAAGTGTATAGCCTCTTCGTCGCTTGCCTGTGTTGCAGCGGGCATGCCCATCAGCAATTCCAAGGTTTTCAATCGGTCTTTTAAATGGCCACAAGCCAATTCGCCAATGACAAAAGAATGAACCAGCACCTGTGATTTTTTTCAGCAAGTCGACCAGATGAGGCTCACCCGTGCGAAAGTGGTCCATCCAAACGGATGTGTCAACCAGAATCATGCGCGCTTGGATTGGCGACGACGATTGGGTTGCAAATCGGGGGCGGACCCGCCCAAGGCCGCCAAGCGAGCTGCACTTTCACGCTGAATCAAGGCCAGCAGTGTCTCGCGAATCAACTGTCCGCGTTTGGTCAGTCCGCTGAGCTGTTGTGCTTTTTGCAATAGAGCGGCTTGCGCTGTAGTTTTGGGTTTATCTGGCCATGGCCGCACGAAAAGCCACTGCTGCTGCGTGAACCACGGTCGCATGCAGAGTACCCATTTTGGGGGAATTGCCAAAAGGGCTGCGTGGCGGCGGCTTGAAATAGCGATCGGACCAAGGCAAATCCAGTATCCGTTTGAAATCAAATTTGGTGTCGTAAGCGAGTCCTGCGAGTGCATATGCTGCCGGATGTATCGCTCGCTCGATGACCATTTCACCAGTTTTCAGGCGCTTGACGTTTTGTGAAGTGCCATACACCACAGAGACGATAGCGCCGTCTTCTCGTTCTTCCAGTTGAACAACCAGGACAGGTCTTGGTTTAGGGCCAGGTTTCAACTCGGGAATATGAGGAAATAAACACCACACGATATCCCCAGGCGCCGGCAGTGCCCAGTTGTTTTTCATTCAAACAATGAAGCTTTGGACAGGGTTTTGCCTGATGGCAAATGTGCTTTTGCATCCCTGCGCAATGCCTTGATTTGTGTGGCTGTCAGTGGTCCATCATCAGGCTCATAAGCTGGCAAAACATCGTTGGCCAATTTGGACAAAGCCATGTGTATGACTTGTGTTTCGTTCATATCCAATTCCTTGGCCATGGCTTTGACCGTTCCTCGTGTGACTCCGGATTGTGTGTCCTTGGACCGGAATTTAACCAATAGGCTGTCGTTAGCTGTTGTCATGCGCACCTCGTTCGTATATATCGAATATATATTAATTTATCTAATCTGCCAAGGCATCTCCTATCGTTGCGATCATAAAAAAACAATCAAGTCATCGCCCCAGTTGGTGATGCAAATTCCATATCACTGTCTTCTATTCACGGCTCTTTTTTTGAAGTATTACAATAATTTTAAAAGTAATACTAGGAGCCAATATGTCAACAACCATGACCCTCAAGGGGCAAGTCACCATACCCAAACACATACGAGATTCGCTGGGTCTCAAGCCTGGTGCGCAATTGGACTTTGCGGTCAACAGCGATGGGGATGTGGTGTTGCATCGAACAGATACATCCCAACCGCATAAAGCAGATCGCTTTGAATCAGTGCGCGGCAAGGCTGACGTGAAGTGGCGCACCCAGGAATTGATGGCTTTATTGCGGGGCGATGACTGATGCTGGTTGACACCAATGTGCTGGTGGATGTTTTACAAAACGATCCGCAATGGGCCGATTGGTCTATAGCCCAATTACAGGCGCAATCCAAGGTGCATCGCTTGAGCATCAATCCGATCATTTATGCTGAACTCTCGCTGAACTTTTCCACGGTAGAAGCCTTGGACGCTGTGATCAGCCGCATGGAACTGGACTTGCTTGATATCCCGAAGCCAGCCCTTTTTTTGGCTGGCAAGGCGTTTATGCAGTACCGCCGAGGCGGTGGACTGAAAACCAATGTGCTTGCTGATTTTTTCATCGGTGCACATGCCGCCGTCAGTGGATTGCCTGTGCTGACACGCGATACGCGTCGCTATCAAAGCTATTTCCCCAGTATCAATCTCGTCACGCCCAAATAAAGCAGCTTTATGAGAAGGTGGTTTTTTTCTCATCAAACCTTGGCATGAACGGCAAATCCGTAGAACCCACATCAACCCCTTGCTGTGTCAGTAGGGTGGTCAACTGTCACACAGACGTTGATCTAACAGCGGACGCTGAACGCTGAACGCTTGAAAGCGCCGAACAAATCTTCATCCAGTGGTGGCACAGCAATTGCTAAATGCATATCTTTGATGACCGACATATGCCAACGAGAGCCAAAGTGACCATCCCGCCGCCGCCGCTATGCCAGAGCTGCAGTTACCTGATGCCTTCCGAGTCATCCAAGACGGGTTTGCGCTGCGGCTTTAACTACTTCAAGGCATCGGAGATCGCGCGCAAATTCAAATTGATGACGCACTATCCCGAGGTAAAGCCGCACAACGCCTGCGAGAAATGGTTTCCAAAATAGTGCCTGATTGCGAAGGCAGCACCGTCTTGGTGCTTGACAACCGCAAAGCCGCTTAAAGCACTTTGGGGTCGAGCTGAAACGCTTCTTTGCGCTCGCTGTACCTGTCCACCAAATAGTCAGACACCGAACGCGTCAGCAAGGTGAATTTCACCAACTCTTCCATCACATCCACTACCCTGTCGAAATATGCAGAAGGCTTCATGCGCCCGCTTTCATCAAACTCTTTATAGGCCATGGCCACCGACGAGTGGTTGGGTATGGTGACCAT
>SXGQ01356312.1_pt1 | contig 25956 bp, 26 predicted proteins | sample 3178371 | NCBI WGS metagenome assembly SXGQ01 (sample SAMN11356859, study PRJNA531348) | freshwater metagenome | isolation source: freshwater sample F1-20 | place: China: Fuxian Lake, Yuxi | collected 2017-12-25 | reverse complement strand
TCCGTGGCCCTCTGGCCCGCCTAACCTTGAGGGGGCGAGGCGGGGTTTCAGGGGGCTTGGGACCCGGCACCAAGCGATCCCGCAACCCATTTTGGGCGCGGATTGCCCCCCGGCTACCCACTAAAAGTTCAGCAGCGCCAAAAATAGTTATTCAGTCGGTTCGATCGGCAGGATATTCGCTCCATTCAGATAACGAATTGAATCATCAAGGTAGTTCACAAAGTTCTTTTGGTCTTCGGGACTTACACTTGCTGGCAATGAATTGGAGATGGTGGCAAATCTCCGTGCTTCTCTGAACAGAAAAAGTGCTTCGCCTGCTCTACGTTTGTTCCAGTAATCAACAGCCCTTTTGCCAAACAAGACAGCAATCCGGTAATTCGCGCGGTCACCGTTTGGGATGGTGGCGGCCTTACGATAAGACTCGAGGGCACCAGTCTCGTCGCCAGTCTCTTCTCTAGCGGCACCAAGGCTTTCATGGATGGTGACACGAATGTTGCGACCTTCATTTCCAAAAACCCAGGCTGGTGTTTGAGCGAACGACTGTTCGATTTCAACGGCAGCCCATTCAAGAGTTTCCTGGGCCGCGCTGATTTGCCCTCCATGCAAGAAGGAAAGGCCCTTCCTTAGCAGGTGTATCCCTAGAGAGTAGCGAGCGCGGAATGCGGATTCCATTCCTCCTTGGAGCCGAATAGCATTTGCAAAGGCCTGTTCTGCGTCGCGTGATTTTTCGAATTCGCTGAGTAAGATGGCTTGGTGGATAGCGATGGTAGGATTGTAAGGGTGAAGCTTTGCCGCTGTATCATAGTCATTGATCGCGGATTGGATGGTTGCTGGGTCGGGCACCGCCTGATCTCTCGAGGTAGCGATCCTATGTAGTAACTTGGATCGCTCCAACAAGAGTTGAGAATTAGCCCGAATGGATATTGCCTCCGATAGCGACGCGATTCGATTCTCGGGTGAATCAGGTCCGTTCTTCTGATAGTGGGTCGGCCATAATGCAACAAAAGACTTAGTCGCGATCCAGCCATGGTATCCGGTGAATGAAACCAAGAGAAGCAAAAGCGTGGCCAATGTAGCTGAGCAAAGGCTAGGGAACCGTGAATTCTGAAAGGGGGCACGATTGGGATTTTGACGACATGCAGCAGCAAGACAAAGGCCAAAAATCATGACGCCGGGCATAAGTCGCATAACGCCTTCGAAGTTTGACTGGGCAAGCATTCCGATGGTGGCGGCAATTCCACCGACTCGGATGCCATCGTTGGAATCAGCATTGGAGCCAAGCCAACAGCGGGCGGCTCCAAGAATGAGAACCGTGGAGATAAGGCCAAAGAGGAGAAAGGCACCGACCAATCCGTAGTCAGTGACGGTTTGCACGATTTCGTTATGAACATGTTCAGGCCTAGCTGATGCCGGGCCGTGAATTTTCGGATCCCAAAACTGGAAGCATTCCCAGCTGAAGCTACGGCTACCCCCGCCACCGAGTGGATGTTTAGAAATGCAGTCGAAAGCGATACCTAACAAAAAAAGACGGACCGTGTTATCCATGAAGCCGGCCATTCCTGCCGGGGCGTTACGATCAGTTTGTATTTGTTCGAGGCTTTTGATCAAGGTGACAGCGACTGCGATGCAAACGATGGGGGTTATGATTGCAGCAGCCGGAGCCCATCTGCGTTTATGCTTAATGCCCAACGCGATGATAATGACTCCATAGGTCACGCAACCGGCGGCCGCACCGATGATTCCTCCGCGAGATTTGGTAAAGTAGACAGCAAGAATCCCGCAAGCGGCTATGAATGCAAAAGCGAGCCGTTCGTGTTTGTGAAAAGACGAAGATGCAGCCGCGCCACCTAGCAGAAGTGAAGCGGCGAAGAGAAAATGAGCTCCATAGCTATAATGCCCGTAGAATCCTGAAGGCCAAATACCAGATCTGAAGTTGAATACCGGTGCGAATTCCGGATCGAAGAGCTGCTGGACCATTACCGCCATGCTTGCTGTTAGGATTATCGCGAGGCCCCATGCAATGATCCGGTTTGCTGATGTCCTAGTTTCCGTGATCTTTACGAGGATGAAGCAGGATGCGGCGGCAGCGAGAAGCAATCCGTCAGCTAGTGCCAATTCTTTCACAGGGGAAACCCAAGCGCGCCAGCCAAGCCATGAAATCGCAAGCAACCCGAGGATTAGAATCGAGGGCTCGACGGGACGGTTTCCCCGACTTAAACTGCTTGCGATCGCGGCGATGGACGCGAGGGCCATTGCCAGCAAAGCCGGCCCCCAAGTGTGGGTCTGGAGCTGAGCGCCAAACATGACACCTAGTGACAAGGCGGTCACCAGGAAGAATGAGGAGACAGCTGTAAGGTTGGAGAGTTTACTTTGCACCTTTTGCAAACAGGACGGCTGGGATGGTCCTGAGGAGGATTCGGAAATCGAGCCAAAGTGACCAGTTGTCTATGTAGCGGAGATCCATTTCAACCCATTGCTCAAAACTGGTGATTTTGTTTCGTCCACCGGCCTGCCATTCGCATGTGATTCCGGGTTTGACGCTTAAGCGGCGGCGATGGGAAATTTCGCAGAAAGCTTCTACTTCGTAGAGTGGAAGGGGGCGTGGGCCAACCAAGCTCATATCCCCAAGGACCACATTAAGAAGTTGCGGTAACTCATCAATGCTTAGTTTTCGCAGGAGAGCTCCGAACCGGAAGATGCGCGGATCTTGGTCGAGTTTGAATACAGGGCCATCCATTTGATTGCCATGTTCGTCTTTGATTTTCTGGAGTAGCTCTTCAGCATTTGCAACCATGGTGCGGAATTTCCACATTCGAAAGGGTTTGCCATAGCGACCAGCTCTCATTTGTGAGAAAAAGACGGGTGCTCCCGGACTTGTGATGCGGATTCCGATGTAGGCGAATACCCAGAAGGGTGAACTCAAAAGGATCACCAGTGCTGCGAAAACACGATCAAAGATCCCCTTGAACATCAATTCCCATGACAGTTCCGGAGTGGATCTGAGAACTAGCATCGGCTTGTTTCCCACTGAATCAAAGACCGGTCTTGCGATTTGAGTCCTGATGAACGAGGCAGAGATCCAAGCCTCAACGCCCTGAAGCTCACACGCTTCGACTGCTGCGGCGACCTTCTCGAATTCTGTATGCCTAGCCACGAACAGAACGCGTGCCACAGACTCCCGTTTGAGGAGTTCGAACAGATCGTCAACTGAACTTTGTGCAAGGTCGAATTTCCCGACAATTTTCCAATCCGAGGTTACCTCAGCATCGAGTTCGTCGAGCAATCCTTGCATTTCGTTACCTGTTCCGGCGATGAGGACCCTTTCTTTGCTGGCTTCGTCCCGTTCACGTGACCTGAGCCAGTAGCGTGACAGTCGGTCACGGGTGAGGATGAGTATGAAAGCAAAGATGAGCCCGATACCGAGGATGAGTCGGCGGGCATCGATCAATTTGGCGAAGATTGAGATGACGCCGATCATGAGGATTATGATCAGAAGTGCTTGGACAAGCTGGCTGACTGACTGGCGCAGAGTTTTGTGGCGCAGGCGGTCATAGAAACCGAATCGCTCAAGGATCAATGGCGTGAATGGCACGGTGGCGTAGAGCATCCAGCGCATGGAGGCGACCATCGACTCGTCAATGGTCTCCATTCCTAGAAGTGCCCTGACAGGATCTCGCAGTTCGCTTCCGATCATGAATGCCAGCCATACCAGGAAGGCGTCCGTCAGTTGGAGGATCTGGAGCGTGAAGTAAGCTTTTCGGCTAACTGACATGGTGAAGTGGTTCGAAAGAACACATTACGCGGGCGAATATTTCCAAAAATCCGAGGACTATGCAACAACGATTCGCGAATTCTGTCGGCGACTGAGCAAAAGTGGATTTAATTGTTCGAGCAAAAGTGGACAGGTGATCTTCGGCTCAAAGGCTGTATTCGGCGAGAACGTCCGGCCACTGGGGTTCTTGGGGCGTCGGTGGGCGGGCGATGACCCGGAAGCTTCCAGGCTGTTGGACGATGGTGACCTGTTTGGTCTCGCCGGGCGTGATCTCCCAGCGACGCCCTAGGAAGCTGATCTCTCCGGCCTTCTGGACGATCCGGGTGTGGTGGACGGCGAGATGCAGATCGAGGAGTTCCTCTGGTGGCGCCGGACGCCAGCAAGAGCTTCTTTCGGAGATGCTTTTCTCGACCGCTTGTTGGGGTGTCAGCCCGGTGCTGCGGGAAACGTGGTTTTGGTGGTGCCAGTGGATCTGGGCCGCGAGCAGCTCGTTGGCTTGCGATCTGTTAGCCACTGATTCCACGGCGAAAAGGGCGGGAAGACGTTTCTGCCAAAACCCAAACTGACGCTCGACCTTGCCCTTTGACTGGGGATCTTTGGCAACAAGGTGACTGACGCCCAGGCAGCCGAGGGCGCGTTGGAACTGGGAGAGTGTGTCGGTGTCCCCGGCTTTGCGGGACTCGTGCCCGAAGAGGCTCAGGCCATCGGTGTAGAAGTCGTTAGGAAGGCCGTGAGTGAGGAAAATTTTCCTAACATGAGCGAGGTGCGCGAAGGTGGTTTCGGCCTCAATGAAGGCTGCTCCAACGATGAAACGGGTGGCGTCATCGATGGTCAGGGCGAGGATCTGGAGCTTTTCACCGGGCCACCATTGATGTGGGGAACTGTCGTGTTGGAGAAGATCGCCATAGCCCTTGCGCTGCCATCTGCGGCGTGGTTTGGGGCCGCGTTTGAGAGGTTCGTGCAAACTCGGACATGTGCTTTTTCACCTGATTGCGGACGTTGGAGGTGGAGCGCTTGAAGGCGAAGCGGCGGTAGAGTTCGTCGGCCAGGAAGCTGAAGTTGGGAGTGACGCCCTTGGCGAGGGTGGTGCGCAGGAAAGACTCCACTTCATCGGGCCAAGGGGCAGTGTGATCGCCTCCTGAAGGTGCGAGTGGGAGACGCCGGCCTTCGGCCAGCCAGAGGGTTCTGAGGGTGTAGAGGCGAGATCGGCCGATTCCGAGCCGGGCAGATGCATCATCCGGGGACAGGTGTCCGTCGTTGAATGCGGCGAGGGTTGCCTCTACGACTTCGAGGGGCAGGCGATGGAAAAGCTGCTTGTTTTCATCCGGTCATTCAATGCACGGGCACCACTCGCGAACCAGCGCTGATGGGGCTCTGCCCCAAACCCCGGAGTTTGTCGAATTGAGGCGAATGGCTCCAGGGAAAGCGTCCTTTCCCCGGAGCGCGGTTCCCTTCTTGGGAGCCTATCGCACCTTCCAGACTACTCGGGTTGCTCTCCAGCAGAGCCCTATCCGTTCCGGCGGTGGGCCGAACGAGAAACATCAGAAGTCAGGATGCCAGTGCAATCGACCAGCCGGTGAAGTAATCCACTTTTGCTCGATTTAATTCAGTCCACTTTTGCTCAGCCCGCTACACAACGATTCGCGAATTCAGACAGATGGATGTCAGAGGGGTGAGGTTTCGAGCAAGATCGTTCGGGTGACGGCTTCGGCATGGAGAATCGCGCTCCAACGAGAGGAGATTTCCTCTGGATTTCGTTTGCCGGAATTCCACGCTGCGAGTTCGAGGACTGTGGCGTGGGCAAGGTTCAAAGAGTCAGTCCCATTTGCGAGAGTTCCACAGGCGTTTGATGAGAACCATTCGTAGCAGGCAAGGGAGGGGCGTCTGGCTGCGACGACCGAGGCCCCAGAACAGAGGGCCTCTTGTGCTGAGATTTGTGCACCTTCGTAGGCCGAGCTGCACAGGAAAACTTTGGCTCTTCGATAGGCATTTTCAAGGACCAAAGAAGGAACGGACCCCAAGAGTTTGATTCGATTGGCGAGTGAAGGTGGGAGGGATTTGTGCCAATCGGGAAGAAAAGGTCCGGTCGGGCCGTAGATTTCGAATTGGACATCTGGCAGATTTTGCGCGACGAGTTCGACCGTTTCTGCGAGGATTTGCGGGCGCTTTTGTATTCTGTCGTTCCAACGACCTACGGAAATCACAAGGGGGTGTTTGATTGCCCCATCGATCCACCGAAATCTAGGCTGAGCTGGGTGCGGGATCAGGCGTACCCGGTCTTCCAATCTTTTTCCGCCGTAGCGGCGGCAGAGTCTACGGTAGCGAGATTCGGCCACGGGAGAAACAGCGGCGATGATTGTTCCATGCTGAAAGTGCTGAGCGCGGCGTAAGTCATTGAGGATAAGTCCAGCTGCATGGGCATGGAGGAATCTTGCGATGAACAAAAGCCCCCCAAACCTGCCGCCGCAGCGTGCTGACAGGTCTTTTACCCAATCGTGCCATCCGGCAAGGGGGCCGACAGCGCCCGAGCTATCCTGATTGAGGACCAGCTTCAATCCTGCTTTGCGAATAGCGGCGGCGATGGGTGTGTATTCCGCCCGCCCCCATGCGTAAAAAACGACTCCCTCAGCATTGTGGGAGGCCCACCATTCGGGGGAAGTGAGGTCATCAAAAGTGGCTCGGATCAAGTCTGGATCATCGTCCGGCCTTGGCACACCAGTCATGATTGCCTTACTTGCGACCCCAATTGCCTGAAATCCGCGGCAGATGAGACCGCTGTCACGTGCAAAGAAGGTGTCGTTTCCGATGAAGTCGCGCGGTGTGCAGGTTAGCCAACGTAACATTTTCAAAGGATTGGTCTGGAGTAAATCGCCTGAGCATGTAGGCTCTTCGGCCGTGACTTGGCGATGGTTTGCTGCATGTTTGGTCGTGTTGGTGGCAATTACTTGCCAGCTGTGGAGGTATCGATTCGAGAGGGATCTGGGTAAAACGATGTCTTTGCAGGACTGGATATCGGGAGTGGTTTTGGCTTCTGGGGCGTCATGGAATCAGACAGAAGATGGCGGAGAGCTTCGACTGAAGTCTACCGATGGATCGCCCAAAGTGGTTCAAATGGTACCGCTGAAAGGATTGGAGGCGACGGAATGGCTACACTTGGAAGTCGAGGTTGAGGCGAGAGACCTTGAGTTGGGGCAACAGGTTTGGGATGACGGGCGGCTTCTTATTGAGTGGAGAGGTCAAAATGGTGTCTTGCGCCGAGATTCGATCACTTCGGCTAGGGGAAACCACCGGGTCGTTTGTTTTTCTACTGTCGTTCCATCTCGGGTTGGACCGGCCAGCGCGGTTGCGAGGATCGAGCATCTCGGGCGATCGGGCGAATTCGCTGTGACACGCATGAAGGGAATAAAAGTGCGTGAGCGTGATTGGTGGGTAGCCGCAGTGGTGATTGTTGTTGGACTGTGGATGGCCTTGGGTGTGTTGCTGGCCCGTAGGACTGGCAAAGTGGGTTGGCTCCGCAGTGTGATGGCTGGTGCCATATGGTTGTTGGCATTATGGAATTTTGTCCTGCCTGGGCCGTGGGCAAACTACCGATCGATTGCCAATTCTTTCGAACTGGGGGAGGAAAAGCGGAGCGGGCCGCTGATAGCGATGACAGAGAAGACAGCTTCATCGACAGGAAAAGAGTCACTGGCGGCGACGGTTGATAAGGGTATCCCACCAAACTCGATTGCGCCCAGCGGCACCGAACGAACCGATGCGGATCTAGTGCTTACACAGTTGCGACCTGAACAGCCTCTTGCCGAAGTCAGGATGCAAGGAAGTCTAATCCTCCGGATCAAGACGATGTTTAAATGGGCAAGGCCGATTCTGCATGTGGTTCTATTGATGGTCCCGGCTTTGTTGATCGCGCTTTTTGCCGGTCAACGCGTTTCTCTCATGCTTTCGGTGAGTCTCGCTGTATTTATTGAAAGCATGCAGGCGATTTTCGGTTACGGATTTGATATCAGGGATTGTCTCGATCTTTTATGTGATGCAGCTGGAATAACGCTAGGCTGTTGGATGGCGAACCAGCTATCAAGGAGGTGGACCATCCTTAATGCGGCCAAGCCGCCCAATCCAGCCTTCCCAAGCAGCCTTGAATACGGTGGGAAGTTTTGAGAATCCATCGTGAAGAAAAGTGGCCCATGCGTAAGTCAGGGCGACTGCGATTGCGCGCAACCCTCCTGACTGCGTGCGTTTGAGCCAGACCATGTTCCGAATCTTGTAGTGACTCTTCCATGAAGTAAGGCCTGGTTCGAAGAAAAAATGCAGGCCGCGCATCTGCCAGTGGATTAGACGAGGGGGGCCAGGGTGGTCGAGAATGGAATCTCTCGATACTTCAAAGCGGAAACCTTTGCATGCAAGGCGCCATGGATACTCTTCATCCTCACCGCGAATAAACAGTAAAGAATTGACTGGTCCAGTCTGCTGCCAAGCTATTTGGGAGAGAAACAGGCCAGTCCACGATGCGGGAGTGGAGATATATCTCGAATTGGGCAGCTCCGACTGCGAAAAAGTGAGTCGCCTTTCGCTCGAAGAACTGGCGATCCACATTGGCCAAGTGAAATTGCCTGTATTCGGGTCGATCTGTAGTGAGTGGCGTAGGGTGTCGGGACTTGGGGGCTCGGAGATCAAGGCGGCAAGAGCTGATCTGCGAGGGATCGAGTCATCGTCGAGAATCCACGTGAAGTCGACACCAAGTCCGAAAGCGATTCGACAGGCTTCGTTGACGCCACCCGCATTTCCCAGGTTCTCGGGCATTCGATGGACAAGCAACTGAAATGGAAGGGAAGGGATTGCCTCCAACAATTCGGCAGTTTGATCCGACGAGTGATTGTCAGCAACGACAACAAAATCAGGAGGATGGGTCTGCTCTTTTAGGGCCATCACACATTGAACAGCCATGTCCCGGCGGTTCATGGTCGCAAAGACCGCAGCAATCTTTAAAGGTTGGACCATGAGTTCAGCACCATTTCAAGACCTGCTTCCAGATTCTGGCAGCGATCCAGAGGAACCCATCAACCAGCCCATTCAGGTAAGGATCACGGAAAAGCGTGATTCCGTAAGCCCGACGAATGGCGCGGGATTCCACGTGCTGAATCTCCGCACGAAGGATGGAATCGAGGTTCCGGCCGGGGTCCAGGTGGCGGAGTGAGGCATTTTTCCCATGAAGTCTGAAATCACTGATCGTGAGAGGCATCCGTTCGAATTTTCGACCAGCCTGCGCAAGCCTAGCATAGAATTCGCCATCCATGACGTAATGAAAATCAGTTCTCAGACGGAATGATGCCTCGATGGTCGATCTGCGTCGTAAGAAGGTTGCAGTTGATCCTATTAGGCATTGGTGGTGGATATGTACCCACTGTGACCATCCAGGGGAACGGATTTTTCGGAGGGTATCACCATTTTCTTCAATGAATTCCCAATCTCCGTAGACAACGTCGGCATTGCTGCGGTTGAGGATTGCCAAGCAACTTGCAAGAATGTCGGGCTTGAGCTTGTCGTCGGCATTGAGCCACATCACCCACTCACCAGTGGCGCGATCGAATCCTTTATTGATCGCATCCGACATTCCCCGATCCGATTCTGAAATCCAGGTTGCATGTGGAAACTGGCTTGCGACCTCAAGGCTTTCATCGGTCGATCCTCCGTCCAACACGAGGTGCTCACAAGCGACTCCAGGCTGACTTGCAACACTTGCTAGGCACTCACTTAGGAAGTGTGCGTAGTTCAGATTTGGAGTGATGATGGTAAAATCCATAACAAGTTCATCCCTTCAAGATCCATTTGTCGTGAAGATGAGAGATCTGTAGTTTCTCTTCGGCTGCAAATCGTTCGACCGCGGCACGAACACCGCTCCAAGCCCAATCATCACCAAACAAAAGTCCGCCGGGTGCGAGCAGAGGTTGGTAATCAAGAAGATCCTGATAGACATCTTCCTCTTCATGGCTGCCATCGAGATAAATCAAGTCCGCACGCAGATCGGTGCGCAGCAGCCACAAGGCCGCTGTGGAAGATGGCAGAGGGAAAGGGACAATCCTGCTTTGCTGATTGGCGTGGCAAACGTTAGCAAGGAAGCGATAATACACATTCGGATAGCCATGCCGGCACTCCAACGCGCCGAAGCGCTGGGGGTCGCTTTGATCTGACCAGAATTCCAGCGCGCCCAGCCATGTATCCACGCAGAGGATGGGGCCATCCAGATTCTGATTTCTCATGGACTCTGCCATGGTGAGTGCGGAGGCTCCTTTCCAACTACCGACCTCGATGATGAATCTGGGTTTCAATCGTTCGATCAAGATTGCAAAAGCCGGTGACTGCCCACCCCAGCCAGACCGGTCTTCCGGGTAGGTGAAATGATCGAATTGCTGATAGACGTTTCGTCCATGAATCGCGTGCATCAGATCTTCAGACGGGAGTGAACGCTGAGCACCTCCGGATTGATGCCGAATCCCGGGTCTTCGGCGTTTTACAGAGTAACCGAATCGACCTGCGATACGCTGGAAGAGGGATGTAAGGTTCGAAGATGACATTGGATACCTAATGAAATTGATTGGGGTGGCAGCGAACGGCTACATGCGACTTGGGAAAAACCCAGCAAAGCCGTTCTGTCCAGATCTTGCAATCCGGGAAGAGGCGTTGCATTTCATGGCGGGTGAGAAGGCGTGTGGAAGCAGCGATTTCTCTTAGTCCAGAGGGTGGTGTCGCGCCGGTCAGTCCTCGAAAGCTGAAGATTCGAGCCAGTCTTGCATGCCAAGAGGGGGGGAACCAATGAATGAAGATTCCGAGGTAGTGTGGTTCCAGCGGGCATTCGAATGCCGGAGTCTGAATCCAAAGCCGGGTTCCGAGACGCCTGGCTTCGGTTGCAAAAGCTTGCTGGTCTTCGAAACATCCGACGTGTTCGATGACCGAGTTTGAAAAAACGACATCAAATTGATTATCCGCAAAGGGCAGGTGGCGCGCATCGCCTTTGAACACATCGATCGATGGAGAACCTGCAGGAGGATCATTGTATTCTGCAAGATCAAGATTCACCACGGCAACTCGGCCAATCAGGTCCGCTTTTCCATACCAGTTGAACGGGTAGCCGCCTAGGTCCACCAGCGATTCGTGGACCTGAGGTGCGATCCACCTCTCGAAGCGGGCGAAGCGCTTTCGCCTCCAGCACTTTGCCAGCAGGTGATAGAACCTGATGATCGCAGGGCGTTTGTCAGTTCGGGGATTTGTCATGGGATGACATGCCAGGTATGATTTCCCAGCCTGCACATTGTTTCTCGGCAATGGGTGCGTGGATGCCGGAGGCATACCAGCGATCCGGCATCATTACCTCTTGAGATGGATGGCGTGCAAGCCAGGCAGCCCACCATGAGTAACTGCTATTGCAAATGATATGGTGATGCGCACAGCTCATCAGATACAAATCGTGCAGCGGATCACGGGTTGCTTCTGGGAACGCGTGCACTTCGAACCTGCTGCCGGAGAAGTTCTGTTTGCACCAGGCGGGATCGTCTGAAAAGACATGAAACGACAGAGATTGATGTCGAGAGCGCAATTTTTCTATCGCCCGATGATAGTAACCGATATCACAGACTGAGACATCGGGATTGCCTATGTAGTCCGTTCGCCGTACATGAATTGCCACGGAATTCTCCCGCTGCAAACGGTCGGCCATGCGGCAAGTGGCATGACTCCATGGGAGCCCTGACATGGACAATTCCTGCCGCAATTCTGATTCCAAGTGTTGAAAATAGAGGTAGCTTTGAAAATACCCTTTTACAAGGCACTCAGCTGGAGATTGAAGGTAATCAGGATTGAACTGGTGATTGGCCATAGGTTCCGCCACCAACGCTTTGAATTTTGATTGGTGCATGTGGCGGCCGGTGGCTTTCAGCAGCAATCGCGACGCCAGGGACCATTGCCTTTGAATCGTGCCACGTATTGGCAAGCGGTTCAGGGCTGAAACACCACGCCATGTGCGATTGTCGTACCAAGCTCCGTCCAATACCATTGGAACCCCATGGCGCTCCGTCAGCGCCCTTCCGAAGGCGTATTGGAACAGGTTGTTTCCTGTTCGTCCTAGAAGTATGACACGGATCATGGTGAGTCGTGGATCACTATTGCGTCATGCTCGACCCGGACGGTGGCACAAGCGCGCAGTTTCTTCATCAACTGGAGGATTTCGGAAACGGTTGGATAATCTGGATCGGTTCCGAACAAGCGTGCGTCATCGATCACCACGGCAGTCATGCATCTGGCGGATTGATAGATAATCTCAAGTTCCTCATGCACCGGGCACGCTTTTTTTCCTTTACCTGTGATTCCACCCGAGTCATGTCCGTCAAGGTAGAACAGCGTTGCTTGATCAAGCCTGGGCACGAGTTTGCTAAGAATTTCAGATGAGTCGCCATCCCAGACCGTTATAGAAGGATTGCTCCCAAATCGTTCATTTGCAAGTCGGGCGAGAGAATCGACGACTTCGATGGTGTGGACCTCAAGGAAGTGTCTGGCAAGAAACGCAGTGGTATCACCACGAAATGTACCGGTCTCCACCGCCACATTGGCGCCGATACTCCTGCCAATCTGCAGCAATTGCGCCCTGCGTATGAAGTATGGGACAGGGTAGAACCAGCCTTCAGTCCGCCAACGTTTTCCGGCCCTCAACAATTGCCGCCATTCGGCAATGTGCTCGAAGCACGGAGCTATCTTCAGCAAGCGATTGCGCATGCGGATTCGTTTCAGCCATCTGTGCGATTCATCACCCATTGCTCAAATCTCCTGTGTCCGGCGCTTCAATGTCAGAACCCCCATGAAAAAGCTTCCGAAAACATTCTGGATTCCCAACAAGATCAGTATTGAGGCTGGGATGATCCGCCGCATATTGTCCGAGTAGGAGATTCCTCCGAAGTTTGCGGCACGCCAATCGAGGAAAGCCCAAAAGAAAAGCCCCAATCCAAATCCTGATAGGAGCAGGCCACTGACCAGGCCCCACTCCAGAGGTACTTTTTGCATGATTTTTTTCAGTTTCCTTTGCGGTGGCAACAAGCCTTCCGCCACAGCAAATGCCTTTGTGAAGACGGCAAACCATATCACTTGAGTTCCCATCAACAGAATCATCGCGCAGGCCATGAGTGTTCCCACGTCAAGGACCACCCTGCCCAGTTCCAAAGTTCCGAAGGATAGTGCAAGCACGCCGGTGAGTCCGCACAACGAAAGTGCAAGACCGGGAATGAGGAATAGCCATCTGGGGCTGAAGAGCAGCATGAAGCGCAAGTGCCGCCAACCGTCGCGCCAGCTTCTCAGATGTGGTGCGCGGGACCTGCCGTCCGGGTGCAGGGTCACCGGAACCTCGGCAATCCGCATGCCTGCCAGTGTGGCGCGGATGATCATCTCTGAGGCGAATTCCATTCCTGTCGTTTGCAAGGCCAGCCGTTGGTAGGCATCCTTGGTAAATGCGCGCAGCCCGCAGTGGAAATCATGTGCCGGGCTCTGGAAAAAAAGACGGCCAATGAAGGTCAGCGCGGGATTTCCGATCCATCGGTGCTTCCATGGCATCGCGCCCTTCATGATGGTTCCTCCGCCTCTAGGCAGCCTGCAACCCATCACGAGATCACAACCGCCTCTCAGATGTTTCAGGAATCCACCAATCTTTGAAAAATCATAACTATCATCGGCATCCCCCATCAATATCCAGGGTCCCTCTGCCGATTCGATTCCAGCCCTGAGTGCGTTGCCATAACCTTTTTCTGATACTGCCACCACACGTGCGCCTTCTCGTTGGGCGATTTCTTGAGAGCCATCCGTGCTGCCGTTGTCTGCGATCACGATTTCGCCCTCAATGCCTTCCTCCCGCAAGGCTTTGGCCGCTTTGCGAATGCAGATTGCGAGAGTTTCAGCCTCATTGAGGCAAGGCATTACGACGGAAAGAAACATGTGATGATGGCTAACGACTTTCGGAAACCGGCAGTTGCACCACCCACCACTCAGATGGGGGTTCCTTTACCAATGAGCGGATTTCTTGCCGTAGCATTATCTCTCCGTTCAATCTTGCAATCCAGTCTTCCGGAGATTCGCCACGGAACTCCGAGAATTGCCTTGTGTTGACAACGATGAAACGCATGCCCCCTTCCACTGCTTCCGCTGGATCGACTTCTGGCGTGAGGTGCCGCACCATCCGCTGTCCATAGGGTTTCCACAAGGGAGATTCCGTGCCCGCCGCGTGGTTGATCAGTCCGATCTCCCTGGCGTCATCCGGCAGTGCATCGCGTAGTGAACCTAGGACATCGGCGCGATCGCCATATACCTCATACCCGAGAGCCAAGCGCTGTAGGGCTGGGGACGGATTGCGGTCTGCCAATGCGCGGCTGATCATAGCCATCGGCAGCACGGGTCTGGAAGGTGTGATGAACAACATCAACATGGTGGACACCATCGCCAGTCCCGACAGCCCCCAAAACCACTTTCTGCGCACGGCTCCTTGAAAGCGCGGAATCATCAGGAAAGGCACCATCAGGAATGGATAATACGGCAGGATGTGTCGAGCGACGGTTGTCATCCCCGCCTTGCCGAAATAGGCCAACAAAGCCAACCCGAACCACAGGCCAATCCATCCAGCTTTCGCTTTCCAGTTCTGAGGTGTCCGAGATGGTCGTCTGCCAAAAATGGCCCCTGCGAACAGCAATCCCACTACCCCCAGCCCGAGCCCAGCACTTTCCTCCCCCTGGATATCCGTCACTCCGAAGCGCGCGCCGCGTGCCTCGAAGTTCCGCGCCATGCGATCAAGGAACGGTTTTGGGAACCAATGGATCACATTTTCATTCCAAAGGTTTGCTATGGGGAAAATGGGCGGAACAAGGTTTTGAAGTGGTGCATTGATCAAATTGCCCGCGATACCCATCCAAGGTTCCACCTTGCCAAGGGCCGCATTTTCGGCGGCGGCTCCCGTCCAGTCTCCGCAGTGGCGATGATTCAGCACTGCCGTCGGCAGAAACGACGCCAATGCCAGAGGAGTGATTGCCAATGCCACGCGAACGGGGTTGGTTCGAAGCAAGCCGAACATTCGGATGAACAAAACCGCAAACGGCAACATTAGAGGTAGTGTTGTGGGTTTCACCGCGGTCATCATTCCTGCTGCCAAAAGAGCGAGCAACGCATGGCCTGCCTGTCCTGATTTTCTCCATCTGAGTGCGAGATCAAAGGCCGCGAGGGCGAAAACCGCCGCAGGAAGATCGTTGCCGATTCCGCCTGCTTGCAACGCAAAGCCATATCCGGTGGGAACGATCCACATCCAGAACCTGCTGACCCGCCCTGGCACTCCCAGGTTGTGAAACACACCAAAAACGAGACCAGGAAGCAGCAGAAAGGGCAGTTGGTTGGTTAGAAAAAGCAGGCGGTCGCTTCCCGTCCAAGCCAGCAGTGGCGCCATCACCCATTCCATTCCGGAAGCGCGTGTATTCAGGCTGTTGTTGTTCGCGGGGAACCATTGCCAGCCACCCTCCATCAGCCACCCGAGCACCTTTGGCAGACGGAAATTCATCGCGTCGAAGTTATTGGGCGCATGCAAAAGCCCACCCGCGAGAGAAAGCAACGTCACAGCCAAGAATGCGCAGCGCAGCGGGTGCCTTTTAGGATTGATGAAGCGCGAGAGGGTTCTGCGGTCTGGCAGATCCGGTGCGCCCGGCTGACAGATTGCCAGCAACATGATCCAAGCGAGGAAGATTCCTGCGGCCAATCCGAGCGGCGTTAGGCCACCAAACAGCGAAAGAAGCCACCCCGCGATGTTAGATGCGGCGGCAATCAACACCCAATGGGCCGTCCAGGAGATGGTTCCCGGCAGCTTGCGATTTGATTTGGCTTTAAAGTCGATCATCCTTTTACCCCCCACACCACATACTGGGTTCCCAGAGGAAGAGGAGACAGCCACGGTTCAAGGCGGCGAAGTGCCGCGAGCGGCTTCGGAAATATGAACAGGTATCGCGTACCCAGGATACGGAACCCAGCATCCCGCATCCACCGCCGAGCTTCGCATGCCGAAAGCGGTTCGGCGTTCCGGTCAAACACGCAGCGGCTCATGACCAATCTGGTCGCGGGATTCCACTTCGAGTTTTCAAAAAGCGCGAACCACCCGCCTGGCTTCGTGGCGCGGTGGATTTCCGCGAAGACAGCTCGACGGTCTTCGGGCGGAACGTGGTGAATCACTCCGTTGCAATAAACCGTGTCGAACACTCCGTCTGTTAGATTGTCGTTCAGGTGCAGAGGGGTTTCGGGAAACCGTTGCTTTGCGATGTCAAGCGAGGCCGCTGAAACGTCAGCTCCGCTCACTTGGCTTGGTCCGAGCCATTCGATCGCATGAGGAAGCCCGTTACCGGTGCCACAGCCAAAATCGAGGACATTCCCGGCTTTTCTTCCGGCATTTGCCAACAATTTGGAAAGAAACCTCATTCGGCCGGAAGCGAAGTAATCTCGATTCTCTCCGGAAACACTCAATGCATTCTCCAGATTCCTTTCATAGCCAGCGGCGTATTGGTCGAATTCCGCACTCATTGGCATTTGGCTTTTCGAGCTGCGATGATTGCCAGCCCCAACTTGCAACCAAAGTGTTGTCTGATCGCTTCCCCATCGCGGCAAGGGTCATGATGAAGTTCTCCCTTATCGTCGATGAATGAAAAGCGTTCGATTTTCCAGTCCTCAAAGAAATTGAAGATGGTAGCGGCTGCAAACACCCGGTGGGCATTGAATTCAACGCGTTCCGGACCCATTGGAGTGGACAGATAGAGCCATCCGCCAGGTGCTACGATCTCAAGCAGTCTTGAAAGTCCCTTGAGGTGGCCCGCCGGGTCCAATGGATCTCCATAGCGGCCGAGGCCGAAATGTTCGATCGTGTGCAAGCAAGAGAGGGAGTCTGTAGCTTCCCGCCAAGAGTCGGGAAGTGGTTCCATGATGTTCAACTGATGGAAGACGATGCCATCGACCGAGCCTGGGGAGGGGCGGATGTCGATTGCTTCGATTTGACGGAAACTCGCGACTTGTGTGATGAATCCGTCGAGGCGGGAGCCGACATCGACGTGGCGGCGGGGTTGATCCAGATGGATCCAGCGGGCGACGGTGAGATCCTGAAGAAGGTAGGGACTGAGAGATCCGCTGGACTCATTCCATTCGTTGAGGATTGGCAATTCGCGGCCCCAGGTGATGGATTGCCCGGCCAATTGACGGAAATCGGCCCGGTCCCGTCGGTAGCGGTTCCAACTGCGGATTGCCGAAAGGAGGCGGGCGGGACGCACACCGGCATTTCTGAGAATGGCTCGGATCATCGGGCTGTGGCGGGAAGTTGGTCGACGGCTTCCATGATGGATCTCAAGGTTGCGGCGGCGCTGGCCGGAGCCAAGTGGATCCCATCCGTGTAGGAAAGGGAACCGGGTGGCAAGCCCTCGGTCAGGTCGATCAATGGAACCGCTGACATTTGAGCCCATGCGCGTGGGATTTTTTGGTTCGGGCTATCGGGCGGGGCACCTGGTGGCAGGATGATGAGGAGCAGGCGATGGCCTCGGGCCGTCAGTCGGTTGGTGATCTGTGCCAGTTCTTTGAGTAGCTCCCGTTGGTCGTCGTTGTTGAGTGAGATCGGCTCGGTGAGGATGGAAGGAGAGGGTTGAACCGGCAGAGAAGGGCCATCTGGGCCTTCCGCGCGTCCGAATTTCCGGGACCGGATGGTTGTGTAGGCGAGACCGGAGGGGCGGGCACCCGCGGCGACCGCAGGGACTTGGAGGCCAGCTTTGAACCACGGCTTCGACATCGCTTCACCGACCCCGCTGGTTTGGCCCGCCTGTGCTTTGAACAGGGTATTGCCTTCGATGACCAGGATCGGCGCCGCGGGGATCAACCCGCGGTCCAGAGCCCTCAAGGTGTCCACGGCGGAGCCACCATCGCAGCCGAGATTGGCGACGCCTGCAAATCCATCGCCGCGGTCTGGAAGCCGTCCCGTCAGCGAAGATCCGAGCAACAGGACATGTGCGGGTGCCGAAGCGCTTTCCTGGATTCGTGCGATGGAGGAAAAATAGTTCGACTCGCTTTTGGTCGACGGCCCGCCGAGCGCGTGAATCGCCGCCTTCTGTGCGGCAAAGCAGGCTGCCAAAGCGAGAACGAGTTTGAGAAAGTAGATCATTGGTGCGGCTGTGAGGATGGCAGAGGCGGGTCCGTGTGCGTCGGATGTTGATGAAAGGTAGGGATGACCTGCTGCGATTGTCCGAAGGATTCAGAATTGGAAGTAGATGAAGCCGGCGGGCGGTCCCGGGTTGGTCAGGATGAGGAAGAGCATGAGACCGTGGGCCAAGGGCTCGAGGGATGAGCTTGCTGCACGGCCGGCGAGTTGGGCCCGGTGTTCCGTCAGCCAGCCCCAGAAATGATAGAGTGCGATCATCGAGCCATAGAAGAGGAGCGAGAAGAGAGGCGGCCCGGTCAGGCCTGGGCGGAGAGACGAGACGCCTTCGAAAAACGCGCTGATGCTGGCGAGATCCGGCATCATGAAGGTGAGCCAAAGCAAGGTTACGAGATGGAATGTCAGTGCCCAGCCGAGGAGGGCGCGCCAGACGGGGAGAACAGTGGTTGGCGTCCCTGTTTTGCCCGTTCGGCGGGTGATGAATCGCTCAATGGCCAAAAACAGACCGTGGAGGCTGCCCCACAATGCGAATTTCCAAGCCGCACCGTGCCAAAGGCCGCCGAGGAACATGACCAGAAACAGGTTGAAGTAGGTGCGGCCGGTTCCGGCGCGGTTTCCGCCAAGAGGGCTGTAGAGGTAATCGCGTAGCCAAGAGGAAAGTGAGAGATGCCATCGCTTCCAGAACTCGGTGATGCTGCAGGAGAGATAGGGAAAGCGGAAATTCTCAGGGAGTTGGTATCCGAACAGGGCGGCGAGCCCGATGGCGATGAGCGAGTACCCGGCAAAGTCCGCGAAAATCTGGAACGAATACCCGTAGAGCAATGCAATCAGGTCGATCACGCTGCGTTCCGCCAGCGCAAGGCCGCCGGATGAGAGGGCGGCGGTTTGCTCGGCCAGATTGTCCGCCACGAAGATTTTCAGGAAATAGCCGGTGATGAGCGCGCGCCGCGCCGTTTTCCAGTCGATTGCGCGAAACCGCTTCGTGCCGATCTGGTCGATGAATTCGTGAGCCTTGACGATGGGTCCGGCGACCAGCTGCGGGAAGAAGGAGATGTAGAAGCTGGTGTCGCGCAGCGAAGCGACCCTCCTCATTCCCCGGCCGGCGAGGGCTGTTGCGGTGTTTTCGCTGATCTGGTTCCGCCAGACATCGACGATGAGGCTGACGCCCTGGAAGGTGTAAAAGGAGATGCCGATGGGAAGCGGAATTCCGACAAACCACTCCCGGATGACGGGGGAAAGCCATCCGTCCGGCAGCATGGCGACCATGAAGCCCGCATATTTGAAGAACGCGAGGAATCCGAGGTTGATCGCCACCGCGGCAATCAGCCACGACCGCGCCCGGTCGTTTTCTCCGCGCGCTTTCCGGTGAAGGATCCGCTCCACGGCGACCGTATTGAAAACGCAGGACGCGAGCAGCAGGATCAGCAGCCTCGGATCGTTCCAGCCGTAAAACACCGCACTCGCGACCAGCAGCAAGGAGACCTGCCAGCCCTTTGAACTACGTGGAATGTAGTACAACAGAAGCGTCGCTGCGAGCAGGAACAGAAAATCCCAGGAATTGAAAAGCATGGCGGTGGTGGCAGGGGTTCAGACGGGTTCCATCAGCGCGATGACCGAGGAAGAGTGAAATGGGAACCAGCGGACCCAGCAGCCGGTTTCGAGGCGGCGGAGCATCGCATCACCGCCCAGCCGGGAGACCAGTCCGCCGATCACCGGGAACTTCACATGATCGTGTCCCCACGCGATGATCCGCAGGCCGCAGTGGCGTTCCGCGAGGTTTCTGAAGTGGGGATGATCCCAGCCTTGGAGATGTCCCTCGTTGACCGCGATGGGTTCGCGGGCGAACGCCCGGGGGCGTGGCAACGAGCGGAGGTTCGGCACCGCCACCACCACATACCGGCGGGCGATGCGGGCGAGCGACGAAAGCACCTCGCGCGGGCGGTCGACGTGTTCCAGCACGTGAAAGCAGGTGACGACGTCGAATTGTTTCCCACCGAACTGCGCGGAGGGATCGTGGGGATGGTTGAGGAGCACGGTTTTTCCCGAGGAAGCGGAAAGCGCGACACATTCCGGGTCGAGATCCGTGCCCATCACCCGCATGCCGCGGTCCGATGCCAGACGCAGGGTTTCGCCCCGCCCGCATCCGTAATCTAGCAGGTCAAGTCCTGCGACGCTCCCGGCATGGGTGACGAGGAGGTCGAGCGCGACCGTTTTCCATAGGGTTTCATGAAAATGGTGGCGATTCCCCTCGTCGTTGATTTCCTTTGGAAGATGGTAGACCGAAGAGGACATGAACGGTGATCAGGGTTTCCGATTCCGGAGGAAATGCGTATGTTCAGGAAACCGCTTCACCCGACGATCAGGTCTTGTTCAGGCCGGCCGCGTGACCCAATCAAGTTCGGTATCTTAACAACCACTTTGTGGATACGCCCGCTACCTATTTGCGGCATGTGTGCGTCTTCGGGGAAGAAGATCACAAACATACCGGCCTGGATCTCCAACCACATGTCAGGATCTTCCTGAAAAAACTCCACATCATTCTCTCTGTCATAGTCACCATGTTTCAGATGGCAGTTGACCCTCGGCTTCCACCCCATGCGATCAACTCCGTGCAGAATGAACTGCAGATCAATGTGATTGCGATGGGACTCCAGATTCGCACCGTGCCTTTCACGCCCAGGTCCATTGGAAATACCAGCCCGCATGCATCCGGGGGCAACCGGGTGCCAACCATCGGGCAGCGTGGAAATGTCTTTCCGGAGCAGAAAATCAAATGCTTCGCCAAAGTGATTTTCACCGGTGCAGTATCTTTGAAAATTTTCTATCGTATCAATGATCATCCGGGTTGTGATTCAGTTGGATTGAGGGGTTCGCCTTGATCTATGGGATTCGGATCTCGGGAGATGAAGCCATTTCAGGATTTGGCAGCCGCATCGTAATGCTGTCTTGCCTTGTACAGGTCCGCAGGTGTGTCCACGGCGATTCCCGATTCCTGAACTTCGACCATGAGGACGGGCCGGTCGTGTTCGACAAACCGGTACATTTCAACCGATTCTGATGATTCAATCGGGCCTTGTGGTGTTTTGGCGAAGAATTCGAGGGCGTCCGCGTGAAACGCGTAAAGGCCAAGCTGGCGGAAGCGTTTGGTTGGATTTCGGAAGTTCAGCGGGATGGGTAGGCGGGAATAGGCGAGCGCGAGTCCCGAGGCTGATCGGATGACCTTGACGACGCTTTGGTCCCCGAAGTCCTCATCGCATTCGATGAGGCTGCATCCGTTGGTTGCGGCAAGGTTGGAAACCGGGCTATCCAACAGTTTGCGGGTTACGGCATCGATGGATTCCGGAAGGATGAACGGTTCGTCGCCCTGGACGTTGACAATGACATCGACGTTCAAAAGACGGGCACATTCGGCGACGCGGTCGGTTCCAGTTAGATGGTGCGTGCTTGTCATTAGGTGGTTCAATCCGTTTTCACGGCAGGCGGCGGCGATCCGTTCGTCGTCCGTTGCGATATGGACCTCGCCGATGGATTCGGCTTTGGATGCCTGTTGATAGACGTGCCACATCATCGGTTTGCCACCGATGAGGGCAAGGGGTTTTCCTTCGAAGCGGGAAGACTGGTAGCGGCAGGGGATGACGGCGGCGGTTTTCATTGGATGAATTTGGGGAGTTGGCGGATGGAGTCAAGGGTCGGCACGGAGGGTAGCGGGTCACCGTATCCCCAGGCGGCGTGTACATGGTCGATGCCCGCGCGGCAGGCCGCGATCCAGTCGGTTTCCATATCGCCGACGAAGAGGCTATCCTTGGGATCCTCGCCAGCTTCGGCCATGGCAAGCAGCAGGTGGTCTGGCGCGGGCTTGCCTCTGAAGCGGTCGCAGGGGCATTGGACGGAGGTGAATTGCACCCCAATCTGGGAGAGGACGGCTTTGGTGCGGGGCTCGTCCTTGGAGGTCACGATCCCCATCTTGACACCCATCGCTGCCAATTCATCCAGAGTCTCGCGGACTCCGTCGAAAAACGTAGCGTTGGCGAGGAATTCGAAACTTGCTGTCATGTATATCCTTTCGATGCGCGACAAGTCCCCGCTAACGCCCAGCAGCTTCATGATGTCCTTGAACGGCCTGCCGATCAGGGCGAAGTAATCTTCGAATGGCCGGTTGATATCCGTTTCCCGCAGCACGGATTCCCAAGCGCGGCGCATGTTCTCGTGGGAATGCAGCAAGACGCCGTCCAGGTCGAATAGCACGAGTCGTTTCATTTTCAGATGGGTGTTTCGGGTTCTTTGCGGAAAAGAGCGGGAAGGGCGTGACTTACGGCGGCTTGGATGATTTCAGGAGGGCGAGCTTCAAGGATGCGGGCGCGGGAAGCGACCCTGAGCCGCTGGAGTTGGGCGGGATCGTCCGCGAGCATCTGGAGCACCGAGAGGAATTCCGCGTCGTTCTGGCAGATAAAGCCGTTCTTGCCGTGCTCGATGATCTCGGGAGCCTGCCCGACAGGGGTTGTAAGCACCACCGCGCCGCGCAGCATCGCGTCCATCACAGGCAGAGGCCCGCCTTCCTGGAAGGAGGTGCAGAGGTAGATCGGGTGGCGGTCGAGAAGCGCGATGTAGCCCACTTCCGAGAGGGGGAAATGGTCGCCCTTCAGGTAGGCGCGGATGCCCAAGCGGCGGGCGGCGCGGGCGATGCGTTGGAATTGTTCGAAGTTTTTCCGGCGGTAGATGCGCCCCACCCCGAGCATCGCTGGAGGAATCGGGACGGCGATTTCGGCGGAAGGGCGAGGTGTGATTGCACTCCGTGTGGGGAGGCGCAGGGTGTGGATACCGGACGCTTTTAGGATTTCCTGCATTTCCACCGAGATGACCACGACCGCACGGACCGAGCGCAAATGGGCGGCGCGTTCCTCGGAAATCGAGCCACTGGTTTTCCAATCGGCGCGTTCAGGGAACAGCTCGGCGGGATCGTGGACGGCGAGAATGGCCTTGGAAGGGTCGCAGGGATGGTTTCTGAAAAGCGACGAGTAGCCGTACCAGACGAGGTCGTGCTCGGCCATCAGTTCCGCCGTCAGCGCCGGATCCGAAGCGCGTATGAAGGTGACGCGGGCGATGGTCTGATCCGTGAACCAAAGCCTGCCGACCGTTTCAATGGCCCAACCGGAGTGGATGTAGAGGATGGATGGAGCCTGGGAAGAGGTGCTGCCGAGTTGGAACCGGCCGGCATCGGGAGCAGGGGTTTTCGCGGGGCGAAGCCGCTCGCGGAGGATACCGGCGGCGGTCTTGACCACCCACGGCAGGCCACCAATGCGAATGCGGTAGCGGAGTTGGGGCCAGTTCATGGGTGATGGGAGGGTGGTGCTCGAAGATACTTCAGGACGGGCGGTAGGCCCAGGTGACGATTTCGCCGGGGTCTTCGCCTTTCCAGATGGGGGTTCCCGGGACGGTCAGGATTTCCTCCAGTCGGTCGGTCGGGATGGAGAACGGCGGTTGATCGAGAAACACGCCCGAATTCCAATAGAGGCGGATGTCGGGTCCCTGGGCCTTGTCGATGTTGGGCTGATAGGGTCTTGACCGGTTGGGGATGTGTTCGGTGATGAAGACGCAGCGGTATTGGCTGAGCTTTGGCAGGATTTTGGAGATCTGGTCGTTCGAGAGGTGTTGGAGGACCTGGCGGATGAAGCAGACATCGCCCTCGGGAAGGGAGTCCTGGACCATGTCCACGGTTTTGAACGAGATGCGGTCGGTCTTCCGGTTTTGGTTGAGGTGCTCGACGAGTGCCGGGACGACATCGCCGCCGATGTAGGAGGAGGCGAGGGGTGCGATTTCCGATCCGATGCGGAAGTCGCCGCAACCGAGATCGACGAAGCGGGTGTTGGTGAGGCCCTGTTTGGCAAGGCATTCGCGGATGGCCTCGACATAGGGGCTGGCGACTCCGCCGTCGGCGGTGCCTGCGCCGGAGTGGAAATCACCTGAGGATCCCCATTGTTTGGAGGAGTAGATGGAAGAGAAGACGTCTGCGGTGGATTTGGTCCGGTTGATTGAGCCACGGGCGCGGTGGTAGAGACCTTTGGCCCAATTTGGGGCGAGGTTTTGTGCGAATCGATAGAGGGGGCCTTTGCTCATGGGATGGTGTTGGATTAGCGGTTGATGAGGATGCGGAGGTATGGACTGATGAAGTGGTAGGGCCATTTCCAGCCGAGGTGACGGCGGCAGTAGAAGAGCCAGTCGCGCCAGAGAAGGCCGGTGGGCCTGCGGATCAATTGCCAGCGTTTCGCACGCGAAAGCGAGGTGTCCTTCCAGGTGCCCCGGGTGGGATTAGGCGGGCAGGTGCCGAGAGCGGCAGGGGATTCGACGATGTTGATGCCGGCGCGACTGGCGATGTAGCCGTAGTCGTGATCGGCCATGCCGTGGGTGTAGGCGTGGTGGAGAATGCCGAGTTCGCGGTGAACCGCGGCGGGGACGAGAACGCAGTTGGCGTTGAAGGTGTGGCAGTGATCCTTGGGGTCACCGACGGGGAGATTGCCGATGATGCCGTTGCGGTAGGCGCCGTAGATGATGTTTCCGTTGGCGGGGTTCGCGATGGCCGCGACGGCGATGATCCGAGCTTCGGGTGATCCCGTGATGGTGAGGAGGTTGGAGATGGCTTCCGGGACGATTTCCGTGTCATCATTGAGGAGGAGGAAATAGTCCGGGCGGGTGGATGCGGCGGTGGACCAGGCGAGGCGCATGCCGCCAGCCCAGTAGAGGGATCCTGTGCCTTGAACGACATGGACGTAAGGGAATTGAGAGCGGACGGCGTCGCCGGTGCCATCGGTGCAGCCGTCATCGACGAGGAAGATGTCGAGTTGATGTTGGGCGGGAAGTTGCTGGAATTCGAGACGGCGGAGGCAGTTGAGGGTTTTTTCCCTGCGGTTGAAGCAGGTGAGGAGGACAGCGATGGTGCGACCGTGTGTGGTGATCTCCGTTTTCGAGGACATGGGTGGAGTGGGAAGATCTCAAGTTAAAGATCCATGATCGGGCGACAGGGGTTGCCTGCGGCGAAGACGCCGGGAGGGATGCTTCGGGTGACGACGCTGCCCGCACCGATGACGGAATGGGCACCGATGGTGACGCCGCCGAGGATGGTGCAGTTGGAGGTGATCCAGCAATGATCCTCGAAGGTGACGGGGCGTGCTTCGATGCGATCCATGTGGCCGGGGACATGGGTTGAGGTGATGACGATGTTGCGGTAGCTGAAGCCGACGCCGTGGCCGATGTGGACGGGGGCGTAGTCGACGAAAAAGGTGTCGCACAGGAAAGCCGCGCCGCTGCAGCGGAGATTTCCGACGATGCATTTGAACCCCGGACTGAACGTGACCTCGCGGGACAAGTTGAGTTGTTTGCGGATGTAGTTGGTCAGGAAAGTGGCGGGAAAGAGGGCGTGGGCGCGAAAGGCGAGGGTGGTCGATTTGCCGATCCGGGGTAGCGGCCCGCTGACGGAAGGCTCAAACACGAGGATGGGGTCGTCGGAGTTCATTTACGTTAATGATCGTATGGTGAATGAAAAAACAATAAAATGCTGATACGAGTCATTGAATAAAATACAGAACTGTAAAGTAATCAAATTTTCAACTCTCGAGCCAAATTGCAGTGAATCGAATCAACAATGTATCAGACGATCAGAAACAGAATGAGACAAGCGGTGACGTTGGTAGTGACGAATTCGATACAATAATCTATTGCTCCAATATGCGTCAATTCTAGAATAAAATTTTATTTTACAAGCAAATACTAATGAGTCCAATTTAGAAGGGACGCCTCATGCGGCATAACACGTGGTTTCTGAACGAAAGAAGCTTTTGACAACATCAGGCTGTTTCTGCAGACGGCGGAGATGAGCGATGGCTTCCATTTTCATGCTCTGTTTTGTCAGATGCTGGAGTTTGCCCATGACTCCGGATTTGAGATTTCGCCAAACCCATTCGTCGGGATTGAGTTCCGGCGAGTAACCGGGCAGCAAGTGGAG
>SXGQ01762317.1_pt1 | contig 25957 bp, 27 predicted proteins | sample 3178371 | NCBI WGS metagenome assembly SXGQ01 (sample SAMN11356859, study PRJNA531348) | freshwater metagenome | isolation source: freshwater sample F1-20 | place: China: Fuxian Lake, Yuxi | collected 2017-12-25 | reverse complement strand
CCGCCTGACGCACCCGAGCTACGGCGTGGAGAAGGAGGACCTGGCCCACGTCGAGGGCACCCCGTCCCGCGGGGTCCTGCGGACGCTGCGGGAGGGCGTCGAGCTCGAGGACGGGATGACCGCGCCGGCCAGCGCGTCGATGGTCAGCCCCGGCGTGGTCCGCCTCGTCATCCACGAGGGGCGGAACCGCCAGGTGCGGCGGATGTGCGAGGCGGTCGGCCACCCGGTGGTGCGGCTCGTCCGCACGCGGATCGGCCCGCTCGTGGACACGAGGCTGTCGCCGGGGGAGTGGCGGCCGCTGCTCCAGGACGAGGTGCGGGCGCTCGAACGGGCTGCGGTCCCCACCACACCCCCCACGTAGGATCGAGCGCCGTGCCCGGTGCCCCCCAGCCACGTGCGAACGTCGTCGGTGTCGGCCTCATCGGCGGCTCCATCGCCCTCGCCCTCCGCCGAGCCGGCTGGCACGTGAGCGGCGTCGACCACGACCGCAGCCGCACGGACCGGGCGCTCGAGCTCGACGTGATCGACGAGGTCGGCCTCGATGCCGATGCCGAGCTCACGTTCGTCGCCACGCCGGTGCGCACCGTCGCCGAGGCGGCCCGCAAGGCACTGGCCGGCACCAGCGGCCTGGTCACCGACGTCGGCTCGGTGAAGGCCCCGATCGTCGCTGCGGTCGACGATCCCCGCTTCGTCGGCGGCCACCCGATGGCCGGATCGGAGCAGGAAGGCGTCGACGGCGCCACGGACGACCTGTTCGAGGGCGCGGTCTGGGTGCTCACCCCCACGCCCGACACGGACGACGATGCCTACGCGCGCATCCGCGGCGTCGTCTCCAGCTTCGGTGCCGAGGTCATCGCCCTCCCGCCCGACCGCCACGACGAGCTGGTCGCCGTCGTCTCCCACGTCCCCCACCTGACCGCTGCGTCGCTGATGCGGATCGCCGACGAGCGCGCCGACGAGCACGTCGCCCTCCTCCGGCTCGCCGCCGGTGGCTTCCGGGACATGACCCGCATCGCATCGGGCCACCCGGGCATCTGGCCCGACATCTGCGCCGAGAACCGCACCGCCATCGTCGCCGGCCTGGACCGCCTGATCGCCGCGCTGGCCGAGGTGCGCGACCAGGTCTCGGCGTCGGACCGCGACGCGCTGCTGGCCGACCTGAGCCGCGCCCGGGCCGCCCGGGTCAACCTGCCGTCCCGCTACACCCGCCCGGCCGAGCTGGCCGAGGTGCGCGTGCCCGTGCCGGACCGACCCGGCGTGCTCGCCGACGTCACGACCCTGGCCACGGAGCTCGACGTGAACATCGTCGACCTCGAGATCGCCCACTCGTCCGAGGGGCAGCAGGGCGTGCTCATCGTGCTCATCGAGGGCACGTTGGTCGAGCGGTTCCGGGGCGGGCTGCTCGCCCGCGGCTACCGGCCCTCGATCCAGCACCTGGGCTGACGGTGCTCGATCCGCTCCCCGTCCGGCCGGTCGACGCGCCCATCGACGCCACCGTCGCGCTCCCCGGGTCGAAGAGCATCACGAACCGCGCCCTGGTGTGCGCCGCCCTGGCCGACGGCACCTCGGTCCTGCGCGGCGTGCTGCACGCCGACGACACGGTCGCGATGGTCGAGGCGCTGCGCACCCTCGGGGTGGAGGTGACCGGCACCGGACACGGCGAGCTCACGGTCACGGGCACCACCGAGCGCCGGGCCGGCGTCGTCGACGCCCGCCAGAGCGGCACCACCGCCCGCTTCCTGCTCCCGCTGCTCGCCCTCGGCGAGGGGACCAGCTCCCTCGACGGCGACGCCCAGCTCCGCGACCGGCCGATGGGCCCGACGTTCGACGCGCTCCGCGCCGCCGGCGTGCGCATCGAGGAGCAGGCCGGCGCCGGTCGGCTCCCCGTCACCGTCGCAGGACCCCTCCGCGCCGCTGCCCTCGAGGTGCCGGGCGACGTCTCCAGCCAGTTCCTGACCGGGCTGCTCCTCGTCGGCCCGGCGACGGCGGATGGGCTCGAGGTGACCGTCACCACCGAGCTCATCTCCCGGCCCTACGTGGACATGACGGTGACGGTCATGGAGGCCTTCGGTGCCGTCGTCGACCGCGCCGAGGTCGGCGGTCGCGAGAGCTGGCACGTGTCGCCGGAGCGGTACCGGGCGACGGGCTACGACATCGAGCCCGACGCGTCCGCCGCGTCCTACGCCTGGGCCGCCGCCGTGGTCACCGGTGGTCGCGTCACGGTGCCCGGACTGCACCGGGGCTCCCTGCAGGGCGACGTCGGGTTCGCCGACGTGCTCGGCCAGATGGGGGCGCAGGTCACCTGGCACGACGATGCGGTCACCGTCGCGGCGGGGGAGGGCCTGCGTGGCGTCGACGTCGACATGGCCCACATCTCCGACACCGTCCCGACGCTCGCGGTGGTGGCTGCGCTCGCCGAGGGCACCACCACCATCCGGGGGGTCGGGTTCATCCGGGACAAGGAGTCCGACCGGATCGCCGCACCGGTCGCCGAGCTGCGGCGCTGCGGGGTCGACGCCGAGGGCACCGACGACGGGCTGGTCATCCGGCCCGGTCCGCTGCGGCCGGCCACCTTCGAGACCTACCGGGACCACCGCATGGCCATGGCGTTCGCCCTCCTCGGCCTGGCCGCACCGGGCATGGCCATCTCCGACCCGGGTTGCGTCGCCAAGACCTTCCCGGGCTACTGGGACCTGCTCGACGACCTGCGGGCAGGGACCACCCCGCCGGCGCGCCACGGGTAGCGTCGCCGCCATGTCCAACCACGGCCTGCGCGTCATCGCCATCGACGGTCCCGCCGGCTCGGGCAAGTCCACCGTGGCCCGCCTGCTGGCCGAGCGGCTCGACCTCGAGTACCTCGACACGGGTGCCATGTACCGGGCCGTCACGTTCGCAGCCCTGCGGCGCAACATCGACCCGGCCGACGTCGAGCCGATGGCGAGCCTGGCCGAGCGGGTCGACCTGACCGTGACCGCCGATGCAGTGGTCGTCGACGGGGTCGACGCCACCATCGAGATCCGGGGTCCCGAGGTGACGCGTGCCGTGAGCACGGTGGCCGCCAACCCCTCGGTTCGCTCGGAGATGGTGTCGCGCCAGCGCGAGTGGGCCCGTCGTCGGGGCGGGGGCGTGCTCGAGGGTCGCGACATCGGCTCCGTCGTGTTCCCCGACGCCCAGCTCAAGGTGTACCTCGACGCCCGACCCGAGGTCCGGGCTGCCCGCCGGTCCAAGGAGGTCTCCGACCTCAGCTACGAGACCGTGGCAGCCGACATCGCCCGCCGCGACGCCCTCGACCAGGGCCGGGACGCCTCACCGCTCACCCGGGCCGGCGATGCCGTCGAGGTCGACACCAGCGACCTGTCCATCGACGAGATCGTCGAGCTCCTGGTCGACCAGCTCGATGGCTGAGGACGCACCGGCGCCGGCGCCGCAGCAGAACGCCGCCGAGGCCCAGGGGCCGCCGACCCGAGGTCAGCTGCGCTTCTACCGAGCGGTCACCGCGGTCATCGTCGGCTTCTGCCGCCTCTTCTGGCGCCTCGAGGTCCACGGGCTCGAGAAGGTCCCCGAGGGGCCGTTCATCCTCTCGGCGGTGCACCGCTCGAACGTGGACTCGCTGCTGGTCGCCGCCGTCACCCGACGCCGGATGCGGTTCATGGGCAAGCACACCATGTGGAAGTACGACCTCCCGGGCCGGTTCTTCGACGCGATGGGCGGCATCCCCGTGCACCGCGGCTCGGCCGACCGCGAGGCGATGCGCTCCAGCATCACCGCGCTCGGCTACGGCGAGCCCGTCGTGATGTTCCCCGAGGGCCAGCGGCGCACCGGTCCGGTGGTGGAGGACCTGTTCGAGGGCCCCGCCTTCGTGGCCGGCCGCACCGGCGCACCGATCCTGCCCGTCGGCATCGGCGGGTCCGAGGCGGCCATGCCGCCCGGCGCCAAGTGGATCAAGCCGGTGAAGGTCGTGCTGGTGATCGGCGACCCGATCCCCGCACCCGTCGGTCCCGAGGGCAAGCGCCCGTCCCGGCGCCAGGTCCGCGAGACCACCGCCGTCCTGCAGGAGCGGATCCAGGCGCTGTTCGACGACGCCCAGCAGCGAGTCGGCCGGCTCGGCGAGTCGAGCTGACGGTCAGGGACGCCCGACCACCAGCGCGCCGAGCACGTCGCTGGCCTCGGTCTCCCGGTCGACCACGGCGGGGCGGTCCTCGAGCGTGCCGCCCACGACGAGGGTGGCGGCGACGTCGAGCGCCTCGAGCAGCTCACGCAGGTTCCGGGGCGGCGGGAAGTACTCCTCCTCCTCGGTGATGCGGACCTCCTCGATGCCGTTCACCGGGTCGAGCTTGTCGATGACCCAGCACACCAGCTCCTCCGGTGCGCTCGCCCCCGCGGTGACGCCGACCACGCCCTCGAGGTCGTCGGGGACCTCCTCGGGCGTGTTGACGCGGTGCACGCGCCGGCAACCCATGTCCCTGGCCAGGGACTCGAGCGCCCGGGTGTTGGACGAGTTCGCCGAGCCGATGACGACGATGGCGTCGCAGCGCTCGGCCAGGGCGGTGAGCGCAGCCTGGCGGTTGGTCGTGGCGAAGCACAGGTCGCTCCGTCCGGGGGTCCAGACGTCGGGGAACCGCTCGCGGGTGCGGTCGAGCACACCCTCCCAGTCCCGGTGGGACAGGGTGGTCTGGGCGAGGAGCGCCACGGGCTGGTCGAAGTGGGGGAGCGCGTCGACCTCCTCGGTCGACTCGACCCGGTGGATGGCGTCCGGGGCGACGGCCATGGTGCCGACCGCCTCCTCGTGCCCGTCGTGGCCGACGTAGACGATCTGGTAGCCCTTCCCGGCCCGCACCTTGACCTCGTGGTGCACCTTCGTGACCAGGGGGCAGACAGCGTCGACCACGTAGCCGCCGTTGGCCTGCGCCGCGGCGACGACCTCGGGGGCCGAGCCGTGGGCGGAGAGCATCACCGGCCGTCCGTCCGGCACCTCGGCGATGTCGTCCACGAACACGACGCCGAGGTCGCGGAAGCGCTGGACGACGAGCTGGTTGTGGACGATCTCGTGGTAGCAGTACACCGGCGGCTCGAAGGCCCGCACCATCCACGCCAGGGCCTTGATGGCCATCTCGACGCCGGCGCAGAAGCCGCGGGGAGCGGCGAGGAGGACCTGGTCGACTGGCACCGCTCCACGCTACCGACGGCTGCCGCCGCGTCGTGGTGCGCGGGGTTCAGGCGTCGAGGTACCGGGCGGTCCACGCCGGGAGCTCGGCCGGTCCGCCCGGCCAGCCGGGGAGCACCGAGCCGACCTTGAACCCGTCGTGGGCGGCGGCGCAGGCCCAGTCCTCCCAGCCACGGAACCCGGCGGCTCGGTTGTGGAGGAACAGGCGGGCGGCGGCGTCGATGTTCAGCCGGGGGTCGGTGACGTGGGCGTAGCCACCCTCGATCCACGTGTCGGCCGTGACCCGGATGAACTGGAACACGCCGGCGGCGGAGTAGCGGTTCCCGTTCGGGTGCGGGGTGTCCCGGTACCGGCCGTCGAAGACCACAGCGGCAGGATCGAACAGGGACTCGCAGTGGGCCACGGCGAGGGCTTCGGCGGTCCAGAGGCGGGTCTGGGCCTCGTCGGCACCGGCCTCGGCCAGGCGGCACGAGAAGATCGCTACCACCATCGTGGGGACGTCGGCGTCGACCGGCCCGGCGTCGATGCAGCCGCGGTGGCTCCGGGCGTCGAGGTCCTGCGCGGTCAGCTCCACCTCGACCCGGGCCCGCTCGGCCCGGAAGGCAGCGCGGAGCAGTGCGGCGAGCGGCGAGTCGAACCGTCCGACGCTCTCGTCGTTCGTGCGCCCGGCGAGGACCTCGAGGACGTCGACGGCCTCCGGTCCGGTCTGCTCGACGGTCTGCGCGCCGGCCGGGGCCGCCAGCAGCGTCGCCCCGACCAGCAGGACCAGCACGAGGGCGAGGACCAGGCGGGCGCGGACGCGCAGGAGGTGGTTGACGAGCATGCGGGATGCACTCCGGGGGGACGGCCCAGGCGGGCGAGGGGTCGGAGCGCTGGTCGGCGACTGCGGCGCGTCGGCGCTCCCTGGTGCGGGGACAAGTGAAGCGCGCCGGCGCAGCGGCGACGCGTCATCCGAACGCAAAGTGACCTTTGGCCCGGTGCGCGTGGTCGGGGTGCACCAGGGCGATCCAGCGCCCGTGCGCCACCCGCGGTGTCAGAAGAAGAACGGCGCCGACGGGTTGGACACGCAGGCGGCGGCCAGGAGGTCGAGGTCGTCCACGGAGGCCTCGGCGAGCCGCCCGGCGGCGCGCAGCCCGGCCACGTCGCAGCCCGAGTAGAGCATCGCCAGGTCCTGGGCCGTCACGGTCGTGCGCCCGCTCCCGCCCCGCACCAGGGTCGCCTCACCGGCGTGCAGCTCGAGCACGTGGGCACCGGCGTTGGCCGGCCGCACCGGGTCGACGATCTCGAGCTCGACCGACCCCGAGACGGGTCGGGGCCAGCCACGCGCGGCCACGGCCGCCGGGGCGTCGACCAGGCGCAGCATCCACGGCCAGTCCGACGCGACCTTCGTCCGCTGGAGCTGGGGCACGTGCGGTCCGAGGATCGACGACGGCAGGGTCGTGAGGATGTCGCGCGCCGTGGTGCCGTGACCGGCGAGGAGCGCGAGTGCCGCGCCGATCGCATCGACGTCGGTGCCGGCGACGACCTCGGCGTCCAGGTCGTAGAAGTCGCCGGCGGACTGGTAGCGGTACTGGACGGCGGCGACGTCGGCACCGGCACGGGACCCGACGTAGGTGAAGCGGTTGACCGAGGCGTCCCGCATCTGCCGGTGGGCTCGGAACCGCCACCACTCCGGATCGACGCCGAACCACCCGTCGTGACGGGCCGCGGTCCGGTCGTGGAGCTCGCGCAGCACCTCGTCGTCGTGGGCGACCTCGCGCCACCGCAGCTCCTCGACTCCCACCCTGCGCACCTCGGGCACGGGGATGCGGCGCTGCTGGAACCAGCCGACGATCTCGAAGCCAGCACCCCGGTAGAGCGACGCAGTCGTCGGGTACAGCGCTGCGACCGCCTGGCCCCGGCGGTCCATGCGGTCGAAGGACTCGTCCAGCATGCGCTTGGCCGCGCCGGCCCCGCGTGCTTCGGGGGCGACGGTGACGCCGGAGACGCCACCGCAGCGCACCGGTCGACCGCCCCAGGTCATCGCGAAGTCGAACGTCATCACCGAGCCGACCAGGAGGTCGCCGTCGTAGGCGCACACGATCTTGTCGGGATCCGTCGCCGGGGAGTCGGGATCGAAGGCCTGCGTCCCGCCGACCGCCTGGCGCATCAGGGCGTGGAACCGCTCGCGGCCTCCGGGCCGGAACGACTCGATCGTGAGGTCCATGGGCGCGGAACCTACGCCGGTGACCCGCTGTCGGGGCGCCTGGGTTCACGGCTCCCACCTGGGGAGATGGGCGCCCGCCCCGGTACCCTGTCGCCGGTGAGCCTGCCCCGCGTCATCGCGGTCGCGCCCGGATCACCCGCAGCCCGAGCGGGACTCGTCGAAGGAGACGAGATCCTCTCCCTCGACGGGGTCCAGCCGCGCGACGTCATCGAGTGGCGCCTCCTGGTCGACGAGCCGGAGGTGGTCCTCGACGTGCGCCGTGGCGGCCTCGAGCAGCAGGTCGTGGTGACCAAGGGTCCGGGCGAGCCGCTCGGCGCCGACGTCGACGCTGCGATCTTCGACGAGGTGCAGACCTGTGACAACCACTGCGAGTTCTGCTTCATCTACCAGCTGCCCCCCGGGATGCGCCGCAGCCTCTACCTGAAGGACGACGACTACCGCCTGTCCTTCCTGTACGGGAACTTCACGACGCTCACCCGCTTCACCGAGATCGACCTCGAGCGGGTCATCACCGAGGGGCTCAGCCCCCTCTACGTCAGCATCCACGCCACGGATCCCGAGGTGCGGGCCGACCTGCTCCGCAACCGCCGCGGGGCGACGAGCCTGCGGTGGCTGCGGGCGCTGCTCGACCACGGCGTGGCGGTCCACGGGCAGATCGTCGTGTGCCCCGGCGTGAACGACGGAGCCGTCCTCGCCGACACCCTGGCCGGGGTGCTCGACGAGTACCACGAGCTGGCCAGCCTGGCCGTCGTTCCCCTCGGCGTCAGCGACCACTCCGACGAGGCCCGCATGCGGCCTCACACCGTCGCCGAGGCCGAGACCGTCGTCGACATCGTCGAGGACTGGCAGGACGTGTACCGCACCGTGCTCGGCCACCGGCTCGTGTTCGCCGCGGACGAGTACTACCTGCTCGCCGGCCGCCCGTTCCCGCCGGCCGAGGCCTACGAGGGCTTCGCCATGCACGAGGACGGCATCGGCATGGCCCGTACGTTCGAAGCCGAGTTCCGGGGCTCCGCCGACGACGTCACCCGACCCCAGGCCGGCTTCTTCGCCTGGGTCGACGGGGCACCCGCCGAGGGCTACCGCGCCCCCCGCACGACCGGCGACCCGGCCCACGCACTCCAGCTCCGACCCCGCCGGACGGCACCCGTCGCCGTGCTCACGGCGCCCTACGGCGCCCAGGTCCTCGCCCCGCTCCTCGACGACGTGCCTCGCGACGACGTCCGCATCGTCGAGGTCCCCAACCGCTTCTTCGGCGGCAACATCGGCGTCACCGGGCTGATGGTCGGCGAGGACATCGCCCGGGTGCTCGCCGAGCAGCCCGCCGGCCACCGCTACCTGCTGCCCGACGTCTGCCTCTCCCAGGACCGCTTCCTGGACGGCATGGCCGTCGCCGACCTCCCCCGACCGGTCGAGGTCGTCCCCACCGACGGGGCATCGCTGCGCGCTGCGCTCGGCGTCCCCCTCCCGGCGTCACCGTCGCCTGCCTGAATCGAGAGCCCCATGTCGTCCTCCCTCCGCGTCGCCCTCGTCGGCCGCCCCAACGTCGGCACGTCCACGCTCGGCAACCGCCTCGCCGGCCGCCGCACGGCCATCGTCGAGGAGCGGGCCGGGGTGACGCGCGACGCCAAGGCCGTCGAGGTCGAGTGGGCCGGTCGCAGCTTCGAGGTGGTCGACACCGGTGGCTGGATGCCGGGTGGCTCCGCCCTCGACGAGAAGGTGTCGCGCGTCTCGGAGAAGGCGATGGACGACGCCGACGTCGTGATCTTCCTCGTCGACGGGACCGTCGGCGTCACCGAGGAGGACGCCAAGGCCGCCGAGCTGCTGCGCCGCAAGCACAAGCCGGTGCGCCTCATCGTCAACAAGATCGACGACCCCAAGCGCGAGCACATGATCTGGGACTTCATGGAGCTCGGCCTCGGGGAGCCGAGCCCGATGAGCGCGCTCCACGGCAACGGCGCCGCCGACCTGCTCGACGACCTCGTGGCCATGTTGCCGCCCGAGGACGAGGAGGAGGAGTTCGAGTCGGTTGCCGACGGCGACGAGATCGCCGTGTCCATCGTGGGCCGCCCGAACGTGGGCAAGTCCACGCTGTTCAACCGCCTCACGGGCGCCGAGAACTCCATCGTCCACGACATGCCCGGCACGACCCGGGACACCATCGACACCGTCGTGGAGACCTCCGAGGGCGCCATCCGCTTCGTCGACACGGCCGGCATGCGCCGCCGGTCGAAGGTGGACGACGGCACCGAGTACTACTCCGTGGTGCGGGCACTGCAGGCCATCGACAAGGCCGACATCGCCCTGCTGGTGATCGACGCAGTCGAAGGTGTGACGGCCCAGGACCAGCGCCTCGCCGAGCGGGTCGACCTCGCCGGCTGCCCGGTCATCGTGCTGCTGAACAAGTGGGAGGTGGCCACCGACGACGACAAGGAGCGGGTCACCTACCAGATCTCCGACAAGCTGCACTTCATCGGCGATTCGCCCGTCCTGCAGGTCTCCGCGCTCACCGGCAAGGGCGTGCACCGCCTCTACCCGGCGCTCGGTTCGGCGATCAGGGCCTACGAGACCCGGATCCCCACCCGCCAGGTGAACGACGTGATCCGGCGGGCCCAGCAGGCCCAGCCCGCCCCGCACGGCGCTCGGGTGCTCTACGCCCTCCAGGGCGCGGCCAACCCGCCCACCTTCACGATCTTCGCCAACCGCGAGCTCCCCAAGACCTACGTGCGCTACCTCGAGCGCAGCCTGCAGGAGGCGTTCGACCTCGGCGCCACCCCGCTCAAGCTGCGAGTGCGAAAGCGCGACTAGGGGTAGGATCCGACGTCCATGGAGCAACCGATCCTGGCGGTGGTCGCACTCCTGTGCGCGGTCGCCGCAGTGGTGTGGGGCCGCTCGGCGCTGCGGTTCCAGCTCAGCTGGCACCGGGTCCAGGGCGAGTACGGCAGCACCTCCGACCAAGCGATCCTGGCCGGCGCCGCGTTCCGCAAGGAGCTCCACGCCGCGCTCCTGTACGGGTTGCTCGCCGTCGCCTCGCTGGTCGTCGGCATCGCCGGCACGGCCGAGGCCGCCGCACTGTTCGCCCTGGTCACGATCCCGGTGGGCATGTCGCTCTACTACAACCGGGACTTCCGTCGGGTCGCCCGCATCGCCGAGGACCGCAACGAGCTCGAGCGCAAGGCCCAGGAGGTCCTGACCCAGGACGAGCTGGCACCGCGCAAGTGGGCCGCCCGCCTCGCACCCGAGGAGCTCCCCGACGTCGCCGGGGTCGAACTCGGCCGGGTCTACGAGCCGGGCACCGGCATGATGGCCGGCGACTTCTACGACGTGTTCCGGGTGTCGCCCAACCGCATCGCCGCCGTCATCGGCGACGTCACCGGGCACGGCATCGAGGCCTCCATCACCGCCTTCCAGGCCAAGTACCTGCTGCGCGTGTTCCTCCGTCAGTACCGGGACCCGGCCCAGGCCATGGAGGAGCTCAACTCCCAGATGTCGGCGCTCGAGCGGGTCGAGGAGTTCATCTCCCTCTGCGTCGTCGTGTTCGACACCGACTCGGGCACGCTGCGGGTCTGCTCCGCCGGCCACCCGGCCGGTTGGCTGTGGCACGCCAAGGAGGTCCGTCCGCTGCGGGCCACCGGGCCGCTGCTGATGCTCGACCCGTCCTCGCACTACCACTCCCGCGAGATCGACCTGGAGTCCGGTGACCTGGTGCTGCTCTACACCGACGGCCTCGCGGAGGCCCGGGCGGGGGACCAGTTCTTCGGCGAGGAGCGCATCGCCAACACGCTGCGCCGAGACCCCGGGGTCCCGCCCGACGTCCTGTGCAAGAGCCTGCTCGAGGCGGCCAAGGACTTCGCCTCCGAGCCGGTCACCGACGACACCGCCATCCTGGCCATCCGCCGGAACTAGTCGGCGACGGCGGCGGTCGGGGGGACCGACCGGTCCAGCGGGCACTGCTCCTGGACGGCCGACCCGATCGCCTCGGCGAAGGTGCGGTACAGGCCGGAGAGCGGGGAGCTGGCCCGCCACGCCAGCACGACGGTGCGGGCCGGGCGGGGGTCGCGCAGCGGCCGGGTGACGAGTCCGGAACCGTTGCGGGCCTCGACCTCGCGGGCGCTGGCCGGCAGCAGCGTCACGCCGGCGCCGGCGGACACCATCTGGCACAGCGTCGTGAGGCTGGTGCCCTGGATCGTCCCCTCGATCGTGGCGCCCACGCCGGCGCACACGTCGATGGCCTGGTCACGCAGGCAGTGCCCGTCCTCGAGCAGCATCATCGGCAGGCCCGCCAGCATCCCGGACGGCAGGGGACCGTCGCCGGCGAAGGGGTGGTCCTCGGGCATGGCGAGGTGGAACTCGTCGGTGGCGACCTCCACGACCTCGAGGCCGTCGCCCGGCACCGGGGAGGCGAGGAGCCCGAGGTCGAGCTGGCCGAGCTCGATCCGGCGGACGAGGTCGTCGGTGCGCTCCTCGGTGAGCGCCGGTTCGGCCCGGGGGTGGCGGCGGCGCAGCTCGCGCACCAGGGTCGGCAGCAGGTACGGCGCCATCGTGGGGATGACCCCGACGCTCACCGCCCCCACCAGCTCGCCGTGGAGGTCGACCGCAGCGTCCACCACGTCGTCGACCGCCCGCACGGCGCGACGGGCCGCATCGATGACGCCGCGGGCGTGGGGCGGCACCGAGACCCCGCTTCGGCCCCGCTCGAACAGGGACAGGCCGAGCCGCTGCTCGACCTCGCGGATCTGGGTCGAGAGCGCCGGTTGGCTCACGCCGCACGCCGCCGCCGCGTGGCTGAAGCTGAGGTGGTCGGCGACCGCGACCACGTACTCGAGCTGTCTCACCGTGGGGCGGGAGCGGGGCAAGGGCATAGGTGCACGCTATCGGCACCCCCGACCTCATTACCGTCGCCGTGCGCCTCCGTCTTGAGGGCGGTCGGGTCGCACTTCGCACCCCTCCCGACGAAGGGGCAAGATCGGGGGGTGACGGCGCCCCACGATCCGCTCGAGCAGCTGACGGCTGCGACCGGTCGAGCGCTCGCCGGCAACCTGGAGTCCCAGGGCGCGAAGCTCGAGAAGCAGGGCAAGCTCTTCGTGCGGGACCGCCTCGACCTGCTGCTCGACCCGGGTTCGTTCGTCGAGGACTCGCTCCTCGCCAACAACCAGTCCGCCGACCTGCCTGCCGACGGGGTGGTCACCGGCACCGGGACCATCGAGGAGCGCCGGGTCTGCGTGGTGGCCAACGACCCCACCGTGAAGGCCGGCTCCTGGGGTGCCCGGACCGTCGAGAAGATGGTGCGGGCCAGCGAGTACGCCTTGGCCCACGACCTCCCGATCTTCTGGCTGGTCGACTCCGCCGGCGCCCGCATCACCGACCAGGTGCAGCTGTTCCCCGGACGGCGCGGAGCCGGGCGCATCTTCGCCAACCAGATCCGCCTGTCCGGGCGGGTGCCCCAGATCTGCTGCCTGTTCGGTCCGTCAGCCGCCGGCGGCGCCTACATCCCGAGCTTCTGCGATGTGGTGTTCATGGTCGAGGGCAACGCGTCGATGTACCTCGGCTCGCCCCGCATGGCCGAGAAGGTCATCGGCGAGCACACCACGCTCGAGGAGATGGGCGGGGCGCGTATGCACGCGACCGTGTCCGGCTGCGGCGACGCCCTCGCCGACGACGACGAGGACGCCCTCGACCAGGCCCGGGCCTGGTTCTCCTACTTCCCCCAGACCTGGCGGGAGGAGCCGCCGCGCTACGAGCCGACTCCGCCGTCACTGACCCTGGCCGACGACGTCGTCCCGGTCGACGAGTCGGTCGCGTTCGACATGCACGCCTTCATCGACGGGCTCGTCGATGCCGAGTCGTTCTTCGAGTACAAGCCGCTGTTCGCGCAGGAGCTCATCTGCGGGCTCGGCCGGGTCGACGGCCGGCCGGTCGGCGTCGTGGCCAACAACCCCTCGCACCTCGGTGGTGTGCTGTTCGTGGACTCCGCTGACAAGGCGTCGCGGTTCGTGTGGCTGTGCGACGCCTTCAACATCCCGCTGCTGTTCCTGGCCGACGTCCCGGGGTTCATGATCGGGACCCAGGTCGAGCGCCAGGGCATCATCCGCCACGGCGCCAAGATGGTCACGGCGATCACCGAGGCGACCGTGCCGAAGCTCTGCGTGGTCGTGCGCAAGGCCTACGGCGCCGGCCTGTACGCCATGTGCGGTCCGGCCTTCGACCCCGAGGCCACCATCGCACTCCCCACCGCCAAGATCGCTGTGATGGGCCCCGACGCCGCAGTGAACGCCGTCTTCGCCAACAAGATCGGCGCCATCGAGGACGAAGCCGAGCGGGAGGCGTTCGTCGCCGAGCAGATCGCCGTCTACGAAGCCGACGTCGACCTGCTCCGCCTCGCCTCCGAGCTGGTCATCGATGCCATCGTCCCGCCGAGCGGGCTCCGGGACGAGGTCGTGCGACGCTTCGCCGCCGCCGGCACCCGCCGGCGCGAGTTCTCCGACCGCCGCCACGGCGTGCCCCCGGTGTAGCCATGTCCTGGGACCTCCCCGACACCATCTCCATCCGCGACGTCGGCCCACGCGACGGCCTGCAGCCCGAGCAGCCCGTCCGGGTCGCCGACCGGGTCGCGCTCATCACCGCTCTCGTGGACGCCGGCGTCACCGACGTCGAGGCCGCGGCCTTCGTGTCACCACGGGCGGTGCCGGCGATGGCCGGTGCGGCCGACCTGTTCCGGGCCCTCGAGCGCGACGAGCACGTCCGGTACTGGGCCCTCGTGCCGAACGTGAAGGGTGCCGAGCTGGCGGTCGAAGCCGGGGTCGACGGCCTCACGGTCACGGTCTCCGCCTCGGAGGCCTACTCCCAGCGCAACGTGAAGATGAGCGTCGAGGAGTCGGTCGCGCAGATCGGGGCGATCGCCGACGTCGCCGGGAGCCGCCCGGTGGACGTGGTGGTGTCGTGTGCGTTCGGATCGCCGTACGACGAGGACATCGGGGCCTTCGACGTCGCCGCCATCGTCGACTCGGCCCAGGACGCCGGGGCGACCGCCATCACCCTCGCCGACACCACCGGCGTCGCCACGCCCGACAGGATCGCCGACGTCATCGCCACCACCGGTGCCGAGGTGCGACTCCACCTCCACGACACCCGGGGCACCGCGCTGGTCAACGCCTTCGCCGCCATGACCATGGGCGTCGCAGCCTTCGACACCGCGGTCGGCGGCCTCGGCGGCTCGCCCTTCGCCGAGGGTGCGGGCGGCAACCTGGCCACCGAGGACCTGGTGCACCTCTGCGACGGCCTCGGCATCGACACCGGCATCGACCTCGACCGGATGGTGCGCACCGCCGGCACCGTCTCCGCCCTCATCGGCCGGCCGGTGCCGTCGAGGATCACCGCCACCCTCGGTCGGTGATCCGTGCCGTACTGCGAGCCCTGCGACCGCTTCTACAACCCGAACACCCTGGACCAGGGGGGTGACTGCCCCGAAGGGCACCACGTCGCCGACCCGGCCGAGCCCGAGGCGCTCCCGCCCGTCCCGTGGCACTTCAAGCTCATGCTCGGGCTGCTGGTGGCGTACCTCACCTGGCGCTTCGTGCAGTTCCTCGCCGTCCTCTTCTGACCGCAGCGCTGATTCGCAGCGGCCCCGGGGCGGGGGAGTAGATTCGTCCGTCCCACGGGCTGTGGCGCAGCTTGGTTAGCGCGATTGACTGGGGGTCAAGAGGTCGGGAGTTCGAATCTCCCCAGCCCGACCACCAAAACCGCAGGTCAGAGCCGGTCCGATGGGCCGGCTCTTCTGCTTCCGGCGGAGGGCTCGGTCGACCGTCTTGGGAGGGCAGCCGACCTCGGCGGCGATGTCACCGGCCGTCCTACCCCGCTTGAGGTACTCGGTGCGCAGCCAGTCCGGGTCGTTCAGGCGCGGGTACGGCGACGGCACGACCCGATCATGTCGCGACGTCGGGCGACTACATGACCAATATTGGGGGGCGCCCAGTGCTGACGAGCCCTCGCTTGCTCAGGGCCTCGTAAGATAAGCGTCTACAACGCACCGAATGGGTGGGCAGAAATCGGTGCCGGTTCCTCGGCATCCTGCGGGCAACGGTCCCTAGGCAACCACGTTGACCTTCCGAGCCACGTAGGTGCCAGTGATGACCCGCTTAAACACGTCTCCGGGAGGATAGGCGCCGCACAATGCCGTCAACGTCGCTGGGCCAGTGGCCATGGCAAAATTCAGATTGGACCCCGGGACGTGCACATTTGACGTCCAGGAGCCATCTGCCGCCGTTTCCACAAAGCCGGTGCTCTGCCATGGATACGGGCCGGGCGCCGACTGGTTGCCGCCGTCCGACTCGAGGATGACTGAGGCGTAGCGCACGTAGCCGCCGGGAGCGGCGGGGCAAGGCGAGACTGACTCCACCTTGATGGTTCCGTTCTGTCTGGCGTTCGTCGGCGCAGTCATGGTGAGCGCTCCTGCGGGTGGCAGCGGTGCTGGGGCCTGACAGGCAGAGTTGCTAGCGCTGATCGATGCGTCGTAGGGGCAGGGTTTGCAGCCGGCGTCGGTCTGCTCGATAGCGGGATCGAGGCCGCACTTCGGGGGAGGCGACGGGATCTCGCTGAGTCCCCGGTCCACGACCTCGGCAAGCGGCCGAGCTAGGAACGACGCCATCTGGTCACGGCGCACAGGCTGACTGGGGCCATAGCTAGTTCCACCGGTGCCGCCGGTGATGCCGATTGCAGCGGCCTTGTTGATGTTGGCCTCGTGGACGTCACCGTCGTCGTCGGTGAAGTAGTTAGGCGCTGCGGCCTCGATCAGTGGAGCATCGATGCGGTACTCCAACCCTCGGACTAAGAACGTTGCCATCTGCGCACGGGTGACTACGGCACGCGGGGCGTAGGTGCCGTCAGCGCGTCCGGTGACGATTCCGACGGCGGCGAGCTTGTTAATGGCGCCCTCGTGGGCGCTCGTCTCGTCGTCGGTGAACGCGTCGGGCGGACTTGCCGGGAGAGTGCCACCGGACTTGAGGATGAACCGGCCGACGAAGCTGGCCATCTGCTCCCGGGTGAGACTGCCGCTCGGGTTGTACACGCCCGGTCGCAGCCCTGTGGTGAGCTGCCAGTAGACGACGCAGTCGATGGCGGTCTCATGCGGGGTCGATGGAGGAACGTCGGCGAAGCCGTCCTCGAAGTCCTCTTCGAAGGTGCACGCTGGAGCGATCGACCGGGAGGAAGGTGTGGGAGGCGGTGGATCGCTCTCGGCCATCGCCGGCTGGGTGCCGCACGCCAGCGAGATGGCCAAGAGTGCCATCCCGAGCCTCGCCCTACTCCTGCCTGGCCCGCCAAGGAAGAACGACATAAACCCCTCGATTCACTCTTGCCACCGCAAACGCCCGACTCTTTCATGCCCCCCGGGCCACCGCCATGGCTCACTTAGACCATGAGGTCTCGCTTTCCGTCCACGCCTTCCCATCGACGCGGTCGAGCCGGGGACCGACAAAGCGGGATCACTCCAACGACCGATCCGCCGGCGCTCGGCGTGTGCCCGCCACGACGGGCACTTCACCTTGCGCCACGTGTCGCAGCGCTCACCGGGCCGGTACGCAGAGTCCCGTCGCTTGAGCATCACGCCCTCGACGCCGTGGGTTTCGCACGCTGCAAGCACCTCGTCTAGGTCGCCGGCGTCGTACTGGTTCACCACGACTGCCGGGGTCGGCAGTTCGAGGTCGACCAGGAACCGGCGGCGGTCCTCGTAGGGCAGCCCCGTGAGGTCGTATCCGTCGAGCCAGAGGAGATCGAACGCGACGAAGGTAAGGGCTGGTCGGTTCGTGCGGGCGGTGAGCTGGCCGGTGATGCCGTAGAAGTCGTCGCAGCGCCCGGCCCCGGCGACGAGCTCACCATCAAGCACGAGAGGACACCCGACGGCCTGAAGCGGGCGAAGTTCCGGCAGGTACTGATCGATCGGATGATCGTTCCGCGTGCGCACCGAGACGGTGTCCCCGATTGTCAGCTGTACGCGCCAGCCATCCAACTTCGTCTCCGCGACCCATGCGACCAAGTCGCCGGAAGGCCGGCCGGACGCAGCCAACATCGGCGCGTAGGAAGGCGGCGGCATTACCTCAGGGTAGGGGGCACCAAGCGACTAGGCGGCTCCTAGTCCATCCTGCCCAGGACGTTCGGCTCATTGTCGTCTCGACCGGTTCCGACACGCTCTCGACCTGGCAGCATCACGGTCGCGTAGTCGCCCGGCGGAACCGGCGACGCCTACAGAACAGGAGCCCTATTCGTGGCTGCCCCCATGCCTCCACCTCCCCCACCCGTCGCGTCTGGGCCGAAGCGTCCGGGCCTGCCGCAGCGCGTCTTGGCGGCCGTCGGCGCCTGGCCGACGTCGGCGAAAGTGACCACCGGGATCCTGCTGGTCCTGTTCATCGCAGCTGCGGCGTCGTCCAGCGGGGGCGATGACGCCACTGTCTCAGCCGCAGCAGAGACCACGACTACGGAGACGACCGCCGAACCGACGACAACCGAGCGCCCGACCACAACGACCGAGCGGCCGACGACAACCACAACCACGGCAGCGCCCACGACGACAACCACGACCGCGCCGCCCCCGCCGCCTCAACCTGTCGAGGTAGCGGCCTACTCCGGCGTCGTGGACACCCAGACCCCCGACTTCGTTGTGGGTGACGGCTGGGAGCTCCGCTGGGACGCCCCGGGTGGTCTGGGATGCATCTTCTACGTGGAGAGTCCATCTGGGCGGACCTACGGTGACATCGACTCAGAGGATCAGCCACAGGGCTCCTCGTTCTTCCGGGACGGAGGCACCTACTACTTGGACGTCAAGTGCTACGGCGCCGAGTACTGGAAGGCCTGGGTGGTCGACGTTCCGTAGCCGGGAGCGTGTCCCGGGGCCGTGTCACCACCTGGGCGCGAGGATCATCTCGATGCTTGATTGGTCCACTCGTCGCCAGGGAGCGCCACCTGCGTAACACTGTCGGGAGTGCACACGGGTCTACTCGGCGGCGTCGGGTAGCTGAACGTGGCACCGGCACGTGCACCAACCGCGACCGCATGACGCATGCTCACCGCTTCTGCACGGGTTAGTGGCAACGCGTGGGAGTACTTCGGCACGGACGACCACTTCATGCCCGGACTGATTCGAGTGCTCCGGCCACAGGGCCGCATCGGCATGGCTACCCCCGGCATGGCGCGTGACGTAAGAGATCTCGGGGAGATCCCGCCCCACATCGACGACGTCGTCGGCTGGGAAGCCCTGGCATGGCACTCGCCCGCGTGGTGGCAGCAGCAGTGGGAGCTCACCGGCCTGCTGGAGTCAGTCCGAGGTCGACTCCAGGACACCGGCTGGTCCGACTGGCTGCGATGGGCTCGAGCCGTGCAAGGGACCAGAGGTCACGACGTCGACCCGGTCGTCGAGATGCTGCTCGCCGACGCCGGCGAGCTCCTCTCCTTCGCACTCGTCTCGGCCATCAAGCGGTAGGCCCCCGCGAGGAGGACCGATGGCGTAGCGTCGACGGCAACGGCCAGGTTCTCGCCGGACCTGCGCTCCGCCAGAGGGCCTCGCCTCTCACAAGGGGTGAGGCCCTCGTCGCTTCCGACGCTCTTATGCCAGTCGTGCGCAGACGCCGAACGCGGTGCGAAGAAGCGCACCGACCGCTGAGTCGCAGACCCGCAGCGACCTGCGCAGTCTCCGGGCGATCAGCCGATCCTGACCGGCCGGCGAGGGTCGAGGTCTTCGCCGACTCGTACGGGGTCTCGGTCGACGGACTCGTCGAGCAGGTCGTCGCCCGCCAGCAGAAGTACGCGGACGACGTCGAGCACCTGGCGAGCCGCGGCTTCGTGGCGAGCTGGACGACGCGAGCGTCCATCGAGCGGAACCACGAGATCGCCCGTTGGGTCGCAGCGAACCAGCGACTGTTCCGGTAGGAGGTCCGCCTCGCCATCGCGCTCGGCCGCATCCCTGCGCCGCCCGAGGGCTCACGGGTCGACTCGTTCCTGCGCCTCGATCCTCACCGAACGGCCGGGTCGACGTGCAACGTGCCGGCGTCGGCATCGAGCGTCGCGATGGTGTCGAGCGGGATCGTGTGCGGGTTCCGACCGTGTCCGATCGGGAGCCCGCCGAGGATCGGAACGTCCAGCGCAGAGAGGTGATCCCGGAGGACGGTGAGATGGGACCACGTCTCGGGTTCGTCCGGCTCCCGTCCGCACTGCGTGTACTGCCCGACCGCGACCGCGGAGACCCCGGCGAGGTGCCCGGCCTTCCTGAGCATCGTGAGCTGACGGTCGATGTGGCCGAGACGGAGGTTGAACGCCTCGAGCAGCAGGATCGCCCCGTCGAGTGGCGGGAGGGCCCATCCCGCAGCGGTCGCCACGCTGTCCTGGTTGCCGCCGAGCAGGGGACCGGTCGCTCGGCCGCTGGTCGTGAGCTCGCCCGTGGGTTCGGTCGCGTCAGCGTCGACGACGACCGGACCCGTCGTCATGAGCGCCGCACGGAGCCGGCCGATCGCTGCTCGACCGATGTGGTCCTCGTCCCAGCTGACCATCGGGCCGTGGACCGGGGCCACGCCGGCATGGCGAGCGACGGCGAGCATCAGGACGGTGATGTCGCTGAACCCCACGAGGGGCTTCGGGTCCCCTCGCAGCGCGTCGAAGTCGATCCCGTCGGCGATGCGGTACGCGCCCTTGCCGCCGCGGGTCGCGAACACGGCACGGATCCCGGGATCACGGAGCGCGCCGTTCAGATCGGCGAGACGGTCCTCGTCGCTGCCGGCGAGGTAGGCGTGCTCGTCGAAGGCATGGACCCCGACCTCCGGACGGAGCCCCCAGCGGCGCAGCTCGGCGACGGAACGGTCGACGGCGTCGCGTCGGGGCGTGCTCGCCGGGGACACCACGGCGACCCGATCGCCCGGGACCAGGCGAGGCGACAGGAGCACCGACCGAGTCTGGTCCGACGGAGGTTGCCCCCGCCGGATCGAGGTGCCCGGCCACCTGCTGACCTGGGTCGTGCACCGGGCGTACGGTCCCGGGCGTGGAACAGCGGGTCAGCATCGTCACGCTCGGCGTCGAGGACCTCGGACGGTCGCTTCGCTTCTACGAAGCCCTCGGGTGGCGGGGCCAGGAGGTGGAGGAGACGGTGTTCTTCCAGGCGGGCGGCATGGCCGTCGTGCTCTGGAGCCGCACGGCGCTCGCTGCCGACGCAGGGATCGGCGATGACGCGGGAGCGACGTTCGGGGGCATCGCCCTGGCGCACAACGTCCGCTCGCGCGAGGAGGTCGACGAGGTGGTCGAGCAGGCGGCCATCGCCGGCGCCGCGGTCACGCGTCAGCCAGCCGAGACCTTCTACGGCGGCTACGCAGGTTGCTTCCGGGATTTCGACGGACACGTGTGGGAGATCGCCTTCAACCCGGCGTTCCCGTTGGACGAGGCCGGGAACCTCACGGTCCCGTCCCTGTGAACCTGCGCCGTTCTGGGTGCTCGGTCTGACCGGCGGCTTGACTGTGGGGATCGAAGCGGCCGACCACGACGAAGAGCTCGACGCCGACTTCGACCCGGAGCGGTTGGCGGTGTGCGGCTACTGGCGGTGCGCCCAGCTGTTCGAACGGCGGTCGGCGAACCAGCGGTTCTGCCGGAAGGCCTGCCGGAGCCGTCACGGCCGGTGGACGAGGGCGCAGGACCGCCGCGCCGCGCCCGAGCAGGGGCGACGCCGGTGACCGACCGGACAGGCTCACACGAGGACGCCCTGCGCGAGCGTCTGCTCGAGACGACGGCGCTGCTGCAGGAGATCGCCCGGTCGAAGGACGTGCTGAGCGGGCTGTCGCCCCAGGAGCGCACCGACCTCCTGAACGCCGCCGGCGACGTGTTCTGCGCCGACCCGGCCGAGCGCAGGATCCGGGTGAAGGCGAAGCGGAACCGCCAGCGGGCCGAGAAGCTGGCCCGGGACGAGGAGGTCCTCGCCTCGACCGGCATCCGGACCCTTCGTGACAAGCCGGTCTTCACGACCCCGAACGCCTTCGCCCCGGAGGACTTCGAGCAGCGCGACGTCGAGGACCCGGGGTTCCGGGAGACCCGGGACGAGCAGCACTGCTACGTCTGCAAGGCCAAGTACCGCGAGGTCCACCACTTCTATGACCAGCTCTGTCCGACGTGCGCGGCGTTCAACCACGCCAAGCGCACCGAGACCGCAGACCTGACCGGCACGGTCGCGCTGCTCACCGGGGGCCGGGTGAAGATCGGGTACCAAGCCGGCATCCGGCTCCTGCGGTCGGGAGCCGAGCTGATCGTGGCCACCCGTTTCCCGAGGGACGCTGCGGCCCGGTACGCAGCGGAAGACGACTTCGCCGACTGGGGCGACCGCCTCGAGGTGTTCGGTCTGGACCTGCGGCACACCCCCAGCGTCGAAGCGTTCTGCACCCACCTGCTGCAGACTCGGAGCCGCCTCGACTTCATCGTCAACAACGCCTGCCAGACAGTCCGGCGTCCGCCCGGCTTCTACCGCCACATGCTGGAGGTGGAGGACGCCGCCCTCGGGACGCTCTCGCCCGACGTCCTCGCGCTCGTGGGCAGCTACGAGACCCTGCGCGGCGCAGCGGCGACGGCGATCGGACCGGGCGACGGGCCGGCACCGGTCGGTGACGCTGCTCCGGGGCTCGTGCGGGCCGCAGCGCTGTCGCAGATGCCGTTGCTCCCGGAGGACGTCACCGGGCAGAGCGAGCTGTTCCCCGAAGGGCTCCTCGACCAGGACCGCCAGCAGGTCGACCTGCGGGGGCGGAACTCGTGGCGGCTGCTGCTCCACGAGGTGTCCTCGGTCGAGCTGCTGGAGACCCAGCTGGTGAACGCCGTCGCGCCGTTCGTGCTCAACGGCCGCCTGAAGCCCCTGATGGAGCAGACCCCCGGGCGGCAGAAGCACATCGTGAACGTGTCAGCGGTCGAGGGGCAGTTCTACCGGCGCTTCAAGACCACCCGGCACCCCCACACCAACATGGCCAAGGCAGCCCTGAACATGATGACCCGCACCTCGGCCACCGACTACCACGCCTCCGGCATCCACATGAACGCCGTCGACACCGGGTGGGTGAGCGACGAGGACCCGGTCGCCATCACCGAGCAGAAGCGGGCCGAGCACCGCTTCCACCCACCGCTCGACATCGTCGACGGGGCAGCGCGGATCGTCGACCCGATCATCTCCGGCTACAACACCGGCGAGCACGTCTGGGGCCAGTTCCTGAAGGACTTCGAACCGACCGACTGGTGAGCCTTCCGCCGGTTGGTCTCAGTCGAGGCCGGGGGTGGGGATGACGAGGAGCGGCAGGTCCTCGGGCTCGAGGCCCAGCGTGATGATCTGCTTCGAGTACCCGATGAAGGTCCCGATGGCGTAGGTGAGCTCCACGACCTGGGCGTCGTCGAAGTGGGTGCGGAGCTCGGCCAGCGCATCGTCGCGTGCCGTCCCGGTACCGCCGCCCAGGACCACGTCGGCCCAGGCGAGCGCCGCCGTGGTCGGTGCCGGGAGCGCGCTGTTGCGGTGGTCCGCGATCTGGTCGATCAGGTCTTCGTGGAGACCGGCCGCACGGGCCGAGTCGAAGCGGACCTGCCGTCAGAGGCTGCAGTCGCTCACCGCGGCGTTGCGGAGGCGCATCGCCTCCTTCACCTCCATGCCGACCGTTCCCCGACCGAGGAGCGTGGCGTACATCGCGTCGAACGTCGCCCGGACGGCGGGGGCGTGCTGGAGCACCGTCCCGACGTGCGCAGGGGCGCCGTCGACAGCAGAGGGGAGTCGGGGAGTGGTGGCCACGGGTGATCTCCGGACTGGTCAGGGCTCGACGATGCCGAGCGCGTTGTCGAGGCGGTGCTGGTTGTCCCAGACGCCGAGGGCGGTGGTGAGGACGACGACGCCGTCACGCCCGAGGGCCGATTCGAGCGCCGCCACGTGCGCGTCGGTGACGCCGTGGTGGTCGATCACGAGCTGCTCGGTGAACGCCAGCGCGGCGCGGTGCGCATCGGTGAATGCGGGGTCCTCGGGCCAGGCGGGCAGGAGCGCCACGAGGTCTTCGGTGAGGCCGGCGGCGACGGCCCGGGCCGAGCGCTCGGTCTGCGCCGCCTGGGCTCCGAGCAGCTTGGCCATGCGGATGCGGCAGAGCTCCAGCAGGACCGGGTCGAGGTGGTCCCAGATCGAATCCAGGAGCGCCTCGTGGTCGGCGGCCAGCTCGGGTCGCAGCGCCAGCACGTCGCTGCGTCTCGCGTCCCGGAACGGGTCAGCGTCGGCCATCAGCCGGAACGTAACGCGAGAACGCCCCGACGTGGCCGGCCGGGGTGCTCCCGGCCCGTCACGCCGAGGCGCTCGGGCGATGCTGCGGCGCATCAGGCCTGTGAGCGGACCTCTTCGGTCTTGCTCTGGGCGGTGTCCTTGACCGAGTCGGCGGCCGACTGGGCGTCGGACTTCACGTTCTCGACCGAGTCCTTGGCCGAGTCCTTGACGTCGGCGATGGCCTGCTGGGCCTCGGGCTTCACGTTGTCGACCGCTTCCTTGCCGGTATGGCCGAGGGCGGCCGCGGTGTCCTCGAGGTGCGGCTGCAGCTTGCGTGCGGCGCGCTGCTCGTCCGGCGAGGACGGCAGGACCGTGGCGGCGAGCATGCCGATGCCGAAGCCGATGACGGCAGCGCCGAAGGGGTTGCCCTCGGTGACCTGGCCGAGCGAGTCCGGGGTGTGCTCCTTGACGGCGTCGAGGGCGCCGCTGGCGCGGTCGCCGACGGAGGTCGACTGGTCGCTCGAGCTGCCGCTCTGCCACTGGGCCGAGGAGGCCGGCGTGCCGTAGGCGTAGTCGTCGTACGTGGCCGAGGACCGGGAGCGCTCGGAGGAGCCGAAGACGCTGTTGCGCATGCCGTAGACCCGCTCGCGGAGACGAGCCTTGCGGCGCTCGGCGATCCGGCTCGGCGACACGCGGTCGCCCATGAGCTCGAGGTCGGTGGCGATGGACTGGCGGTGGGCGGCAGCTTCGGCTCGGAGCTGGTCGATGTTCTGGTCGGTCATGTCGTTCTCCTGCGTTCGTTCGGGTCGGTGGTCAGGACCGGAGGTCCTGGGCGAGGTTCTTGTCGGCCTGCAGCTCGGCTGCCGTGGCGTCGGGGCCGTTGACCTCGTCGAGCTTCTTCTTGCCGGTCGAGGCGAGGACGGCGGCGATGACGGCCCAGATGATGCCGACGATCAGGAAGCCAGCCCACGGGTGGTGGTGGTCGAGGGCGTCGCTGATGCCCCAGGCGAGGGCGAAGGAGAGCAGCAGGACGGCGATGTAGCCGGCGAACGCCCCGCCGCCGAGGAGCCCTGCGGACTTGGCGCCCTGGGTGGCCTCCTGCTTGAGCTCGACCTTCGCGATCTGGAGCTGCGTGGTGACGAGGGCCGACACGTCTTCGCCCAAGCGACCCATGAGGTCGGCGAGCGACGTCCCTGGCTCCTTCGGCTCCGTGTCGGAGACCGGGGTGACGGTGTCACCGGTCTGCACGTGGAGGTGGTCGCTCACAGCTGACCACCGGCCCCGCCGCCGGTCTGCCCGGGCCGGATGGGCTCGGGCTTGAGGTGTGCACCGCCGACCGGCGGGGTCGACCCGGCGGACGGGAGCGTGGCGACGGTGCTCGGCAGCGGCGAGGTCGAGGGGATCGAGGTCGAGCCCTGCTGGGGCTGGGACGACGAACCGCCTCCCGTGAGCTCCTGCTTGGCGCTGTCGACGACCTGCTGGACGTTGGCGTGCTTGGCCAGGCGACCGACGGCGAAGCCGGCAGCGATCGACCCGAGCATGAAGGCACCGGGACGGTTGCGGGCGAAGCGCTTCGCATCCGAGGCGAGACCCTCGAGGCCGCCCTGCTCGAGGCGCTGGCCCTGCTTGCGCAGCTGCTCGGCCGCCGTGCGGGAGAGCTGGGCGACCATGGAGCTCGGGTCATCGGCGGCGTCGGCCATGCTGGACAGCTGGCGGGCGGCGGTGTCGAGCGTGGACGAGAGGTCCTTCGCCTTCGACTCCGCCTGGGAGCGCAGCTCGTCCTGGCTGGTGCGGAGCACGGAGCCGGCCTTGTCTGCGGCGTCGCTGACGACGGAGCCGACCTCGGTCTTGACCGTGTCCTTCACGTCGGCGGCTGCGGAGGAGGCCTCGCCGGCGACCTCGGAAGCGGCGCCCTTCGCAGCGTCGGCGGTGGTGGTGCTGGTGTTCCCTGTCGTGGTTCCGGTTGTGCTCATGGGAGCGTCCCTCCCCGGCACTGCTGGCACCTAGCACGGCACTAGCGAGGAAGCAAGCCGGGTCCAGCGTGCGCTGGTCAGGGGGTGGCGGGTTGGGGGATGGTCACGCCGCTCGGCTCGACGACGGCCGCGCGACCACCGCTCCGCTTCGCCTCGTACATCGCTGCGTCGGCTCGGGCGATGACGTCGTCCACCTCGTCGCCCGGTCGCGACAGGGCGATGCCGACCGACACGCCGAGGCGCACCGCCGAGCCCGCGATCTCGAGCGGCTCTGCCACCGCGGCCACGACGCGCTCGCCGATGTGTCGGGCGTAGGCCTCGTCGGCGTCCTTCGGGACGTCGTCGGTCTTGACGTCGAAGAACGACGTCAGCGCGGTGCCGGT
>SXGQ01264216.1_pt1 | contig 25960 bp, 26 predicted proteins | sample 3178371 | NCBI WGS metagenome assembly SXGQ01 (sample SAMN11356859, study PRJNA531348) | freshwater metagenome | isolation source: freshwater sample F1-20 | place: China: Fuxian Lake, Yuxi | collected 2017-12-25 | reverse complement strand
AGGCGTAAAGGTGCAAACACTTAATCATAAAGAAAAATCTATAAAGCACTTATCAAGTGCTTTATAGATATATCCCTTACGCACATGCTCTATTCCAGGAGTCCATGCTCCGAGACTCCTAGGCCTCGCGAGATTTGATACAATAGCAACTATTTTAGTGGCATTTATAACATCATTCATAATTCAATTCAAGTACATGGATATTTTAAATACTCTATCCAATTCCCTTTTCAGCATGATTTTCATATATTGTTTCTTGGCATGGTTTGTACTAGGAGAAATCCTCCATTACCTCTTTGGCACAAATACGGCGTTCTTGAAAATGATTGGCCTTTCTCCGAAGTGTTAAACACGACGAGATGTACGACGGGACGTACGACGGGACGCACGACGGGACGCACGACGGGATTTCCTGGATCCTGTAGAGACTCCATACATTCTCTTTATTTCAGCGTTATTCACTGGTGTAGCCCATCCTGGGAATGTGGATGTTCCTTGAACAGACCTACGTGGTGCACGAGAAACATTATTTGCCGTCATTAACATTCTTGTTTCAAGTAGGTCAGGATCTGTTGGGCGACGTGCTATCATGGCATTTAATTCTCTTGTCGTAAGTTCTTTCTTTATAGGTGGGGGCGTTGAAGACATTCTAATTATATGGAAATAATTAGAATGGCTGCGCCTGGAGCTGCATCCCAAACTACAGCAGGCGGTGCTGAATATAGATTTATAGGAAGTTATATTAAAGGTGACATTAAAAAGGATCATCCTAAAGGATTCCTCGAAGGAATAGCAAATCGTATAATTCCGCCTCTTGCACAAGATGCTCAAGTAATGGGAAAGGAAGAATTATTAGATTCTTTAATAAAATTGTCTGTTGACGGACAACAAGAAAGAAACGCTAATATATATAAAACTTTACAAGATCTTCCAGTTGATACAACTGGTACAATTGACCTTAAATTGTTTAATCCAGATTGTACATATACATTTCAAGTGTTTAATCGTGATAATGATGATGTGAACAAAGAACTTATACAGCGTGTCACACGCGGAAGAAGGGATCCCGATATCAGTATAATACTCACGAGTGATACATCAAATCATACTGATCTTATTTTAACACCACAAATAAGTCAAAAGTATTCACGTGAAAGCGAGTGGGATCCTGCACAAAGAAGTCAGGTTGGTAAATGTCTTGAAGATTATAGAAGTAATGCTACAGGTGTTTTATACCCTAGTTTTCATGTAACAGATAAATTATCATACTTATTTTTAAACTATAATATTTATCTTGTTCATAAAAATGGTAAAGTACATTTGGAATATATAAATACTGAAGGTAGACCACAAGAAGTTGATGGAGATTCAAATAAAGCTGGGCTTGCACTTGTTATCTATGAAAAGGCAATAGGTTGTCTTATTGCCGATGTTACAACTGTTATAAGACCAGACAAAATAGAAAGTCGTTATGTAGGGAAATACTGTGGAGATGGATGTTTACGCATCTCGCAATTTAGAAATACATTATTAAATCAAGGAGCTGGAGGTGGAGCTGGAGCATGTAAGCGAACAACGTTTGATTATGATATGCAATTAAATGAAACATATGATGGAAATTATTTAACTGGTTTATTGGCAGCTCAATCAGATGCTATATGGTACCATACAAATGACAAAGAGAGATTAATTGTCTTTTCTAAAGAAATTCATATGGAAACATATTATCAAGAAAAATTCGCGATGCTTCTAGAAAAGCTAAAGAAAGATTTAAAAACCTTTAATGAAAATAATGAGAAATATACGAAACTATTAAGTGATCTTGGAAAAGATATAAATAATTTTAAAACATATTTTAATGATTATAGGCTTGTAGGTAAAAGCTATGTTGATGTGCTCAAGGATTTTACAAATTATTCTATATTATATAAGAAGTGTTTGGAATTACAAAGAAAATATTCAAATATACAAACTACTATTAACGAAATGAATGCAGTGACAGCTGAAGAAGGTTTACTTGTAATAGCTGGAGTGCAAATGAGTATAGAAGATACAAAAGAGTATCTAGATAAAATTCGTCCATTTTTAAAGTTAGAACATGATTTAAGATGGAAAGGCGTATTGTTTAAAAGTGATAGCACTCTTCAAGATGTTACTATAGAAGATCTTGTAATCAGGAAAATTATAGGAAGCCATGGTGTAGGATGGAAAGTAACATATGAATCAGTTTTTAAAGCTGTAGATCCTGATGCCACAAGCTCTCCCACACTGGCATCAAGAGTAACTAGATTATTTACGAGTAAAACCCCTTCATCATGGGGATTAGATATAGTTAAAAAGGTATATACTATACTTGAAGAGATTGATCCTACTGCTGGCGGTAGTGCTGGTGGTAGTGCTGGTGGTGCTACTAGTGTTCGTAAATCTTTATCTCACACGTTTATTGATAAATTAAAAGACACATTAAAAACAAAAGCTAAAAAAACTGAGTTTGTATCATTACTTGGTAATATCGGTATAACATATACAGGACTGCAAACTGGTGGAGCATATTTACACAAAAAAACGTATAAATCAAAAAAACGTTTAAGAAAAACAAGAAAGATATATAAACAACATGGCGGTATGACTTCTACTGTATTTAAGACAGAATTAGAAACACACCTTACATTCTTAAAGAAGATTTTTAGAAGCAATGATACTTCAGAAGAAACTACTAAATCTATTTTTGAAAATCATTTTAATCCATATGTTGAAAATACTCCTCTCTCTTCTGGAGCTTCTGGAGGTCTGCTGATGTTGGCAAATGTTGCGATGGAAGCTAATTCTCCAAATTCTCCACAAATAGTTTTGGATCCTTTAGAATTCTATGAAGCTGTATTGACACCAACGAATCCTGCAATCATTACACTTTTGAACAGTTATAAAATAATGCATTATGTAGATAAGAATGATTTGAATGATTTACAGAATTCTATAATCAGACAACCTACAACTCTTCAGCCTGATTCTATAGAAAGTATTAATAACCTCCATAAAAATATTATACGAATATGTCATACTGATATTAGTAGTTCAGAAGATTTCGAAGCTAGATGTGAAGAAATTGATAATAATATTAAAGAGGCATATAGAATTGTCAATACTCCTGCCAATTATATTGTTCCATCTACACCATCTGCAGGCCGTGCAGGAGCTGCTCCTGCTTCACAAAGTACAATACAAGATTCAGACCCTCGTTTCATTCATAATTCACAAAATCAATTTCAGCAATCTGTACCTGTAAATTTATTAGGTGCGTTCGGATCTACAATGAATGAATCACCCAGTGGTGGGGAAACCAATAGACCTGCAAAAAAAAGACGAGTATCATCTGGAGGTGAAACAGGAGGTGGAGCAGGAGGTGAACCAGGAGGTGGAGCATCAGCAGTAGCAGCAATCGCTAGACAATCGCCAGTAACCGTATCAAGTTTGGATATGTCAAATGGACCCCCAAGAAGAAAAACCCAAAGAAAGCCTAGACGTTAAGCCACTTCGCAATACCCTCTAACACAGAACCCGCCTCCTTTTTGGTGTATCCTTCTTCCACCTTCCCTTCCAAAGGATCATACCAATAAATGGCCCCCGTTCCTTGTTTTCCACCATTTGACCATACTAAGGCAGCTCCAGATTCAGCAATTTCTTCAGAATGCTCTTTCATTCTTGAAGCAAGTGCAGCGAGCCCTGATCCACGAGCACTGAGGATTTTTTCAACAACTCCTTGAGGACATCTATGAGGAAATAATATAGTGTCCCATTCACATACAATTGATATCGGCGAACCGGCATCAGAAGAACCTCCAATCAAAGTGATATCCATGCCGGCCCAACGTTGCCAAAGTGTTCGTGGAATTTCACATCCTGATGTCGCACAAATCCAAAGAATTCTGATAGGTTTAGGGGCATTTGCCACGTAAGTCGCCAACATCTGTGCCTCAAACGCCTCTTTTACACGAAATACAACATCCCATCGTTTGCGTAAAACGCCGATACTGCTTAGTAAAGAATAGCCACTCGGACGACCTACAGCTTCCTGAATCACTAAGATATTGCGTCCCTTATATAAACTTTCTGATTCAATCAGTCCAAATCTTCGTAGCCATGCTGTTTCATCTCCGACGACCAAGAACTTCTGACCCCGTAACTGTCCATCAAATCCTTCTAGACGCAAGGCATCACCCGAAAACATCTGGTTATCCAATGTATCTTCCTCATACAAATTAGACGCATGGACATACTTACATACAAATACTTCATCATTGCCTTCTTCCTAATTCCACTCATTGACGCTCCCTGGTTGTATTTCACATCGACAGAATCCCTCGCCATGTTTAAAAAAATACAAGGAGTTCCTGTGAGAATCTCTATCGCTCCTACGATTGTTGTATATATCGCACTCGCGTATTTGTTAATACAACAAACAAGCGTGTACGGTGCGTTCTTAAATGGAATGGCTGTATACGCAGTATACGATTTCACGAATCTTGCTATATTTAAAGACTACACCTTAAAAATGGCTTTGATGGATACGGCATGGGGAGGAGTGTTGTTTGCCACGGGTTATTACATCCTTTCTAAGATTTAGACGTCAAACGTCAAACTTCTCTCTAGCCTTTTGACCTAAACGTCAAACTTCCAAGCCCAATGTAAGAGTGCTTGTCGTTGTCTAGGACGACACGACAAGTCCCCTGGCTTACACGCCTTCTTAACCGCCCCATAATGCCGAACGAAATTCCTCCACCGCTGGATCTGAACCTCATCTAACTCTGGGTCTCTCCTGCCCATCCAATAACGACAATACCATTGAAACCATCCCCGTTCATCGGGATTACGAAGAGATAACACCTCCCTCTTTCCAGTCAGTTTCTTACCCCCAGGAACCCATCCAGCCTTCTTCCACTCACTCAACGGCAAACGTGAATCTATCTTGAAATAATTCACATCAATGTTCTCGCCACCTGGACAGAGTTTTCCAAGCAATCCAGCGTTCCAGAACCATTCCGCTGGAAACTCCAGTAAACAATCATTCAGATAACGCCCACCAAAAGCTCCAAGGCTCAGAATCTCGCCAGGCGTCAAATACGGTTCAAACGCCAGCCCAGTCCCAGGATTCTCAGACAACACATAAGAATAGTCCTTCTCCATCTTATTCCATACCTTGATCGTATCACCCTTCTTAAATGACGACAAAGGTCGCCCCTTGGCCGCTAAAATTTTAAACATATCGTCTACGGATGTTATGTTTAAAACAGACATCCTCTGATTACAGCAAATAAAAAATGTCGCAGCGGAACTCCGTAAAACCAAGTCCAAATGGATCCTCTCGTACAACAATGGTTAGCGACTCTTACAGAAAAGGAAGCCAGCCTTCACAAGCTCGCAGCAGTAAAGCTAAAGAAGGAACTGAATACGCCAAACGATAATGACAATGGCTCATACTTCGCAGATAAATGCCACGCGTTTGTAAAGTGGAAGAAGAAGAAGTCCCAAAATAACAATTAAACAATATACAAAGGAATCCCCGCCCTCCAGGCAGCCAATTCAGAAAAGGAACTGCCGGCCGATGCATAGATACAAGAACATTTCTGTAAAAGCATCCATTCCATAATTCCATATATTTGCTGCGCCTTTGTTCTACGCCCAAGAACATCAATCGGCGATACAACACCATATTTCTCCATGAATGATTTTTTTACCGTCATATCATCCGTTGCCAAATATACCGTAGCACCCCCACTTACCCTTTTTACACAATCCTCAAATGCAGCCAAAGGAGATGCAGCAATACATTTCGTGTGATCTGTTCTGCGAATATGAATACCCACCATATCCCCTTTTACACTATACGATAAAGGAATGACAATTTGAATATTTCTTAGGATACGAAGAGCTCTTTCTGTTTTCTGTAAGAGGTCGTTATGAAACATGCTGTAACTTTCAATCAGGATTTCCTTTTCTTGAAGGAGAGCTTCCATATCTTTATGAGTATATATCTGCTTAGCATTCGCCAAGTATCCATTTTTAAAACTAGTCAAACAAGGTATTGTCTTCGTGTCAAGCACTTCTTCAATGCGACAGGCCATGTGTCCCGGCTCCTCTGGCCAATGAACGACAAGTCCAGCCCCGATGTCTTCACACCATAAGCAGGCACTTACAATGGCTCTCAGACGATTGCAGAATCCCCCTTGCACTCGTAAATGAATATTCATACCTAACTACATAAATTGAGGCTTAGGTCTAAAAATATTTTGTGAGTAACTATTACTTTTAAACTGGAGAAACTACGAGTAATTTTTGCCAATGCCAAGAAGGCCTTACCGTCATCAGTAGGGAGTTTTTATGTTGGTTCGAACTATCGTTTACTCAAGCAAGTGGCTCAATGGAAACAGGAGTTGCCCACCGTTAAACCATACTATGCTGTAAAGTGTAATCCAGAAACGAGTCTAATAGAGGCACTTTCTTCCATGGGAGTTGGGTTTGACTGTGCTTCGTCAAAAGAAATACATATTGTGAAAAATAAAGTTAATAATCCTGATATAATCTTTGCAAATCCGTGTAAAAAGAGGGAGGATATCTTATTTGCCATGGATGCTGGAATTGGCCTAACCGTTGTTGATTCAAAAGAAGAAGTACAGAAACTTTCAGAATGTGGATGGAGGGGCAGTTCGCTTATACGTATTATGGTGAATGATGTTGGAAGCAGAATGCCGTTTAGCTCTAAATTTGGAGCCCATCTTACACAATCACTTGACATATACAAAATGGCAAAAATACTTGGGCAAAATGTGTCTGGCATAAGTTTTCATGTGGGTTCTGGGTGTCAAGATGTAAATCAGTTTTATGATGCGATCATGAATGCGAATAGTATAATATCGCAATTAGGGCATCATGCGAACAAACAAGACTATATTATTAATATTGGAGGGGGGTTTGAGAATCATAGTTTTTTCAAGGCGGCACATTCTATTCGTAGATCACGTGGCTTCATCCCCTTTAACACACGTGTCATTGCTGAACCAGGACGGTATTTTGCATCCAATTATCAAGATCTTTTTGTAAAGGTTATTGGGAAAAAGAATTCGGCCAAAGGGTTTCGTTATACAATTGATGAAAGCTTATATGGACAGTTTTCTTGTATTCCGTTTGACCAAGCTAGGCCGACATGGATTCGTGTGAGAAACCAAGGGGAAGTTCCAAGACGAAGAGTACATGGGATTCTTTATGGAAGAACATGTGATAGTTTGGATATGATTGCCATGGGCGATTCAGAAGAACTGGAGGAAGGTGATTGGCTTTGGTTTCCAAATATGGGTGCTTATACCAGTGTAACAAGCACGGAATTCAATGGATTTCCCAAACCCCATTTTACACTCACAGATGAGAATCTTCCTGAACTGAATGAATTTCATCATTTTCCAGAAAATGTAAAATATGTATCAACTTTGACGGTTCCTTCATAAAAAATGATTTTTTTAGTCCCTTCTATAGAAGGTCCCAATGGCCCATCCAATGAAACATTCAATTGCCCCACATTCACTTAGCATGACCTTTCATACGTGTGATTACTGTGGGCAAGAAGAAACGCGTGTTTATGCAGTTCATCACAATATTGGTATCAAATCCTGTGATGAGCATTATAAATTGGCAAAACGGGATTGTAACGCGTATTTACACTCAACAAAGCGGGTTCGTCTTTTAGAGAAAAATTCCGATATAAATAAATTCAGATGCAAGATGCAAGGGACGTTTTCCGTCAAGAGGTCATCGGGAATTTTAGAGGATGGATGGCAACTTCGTGAAGAAGGGTTTGTTGACCCGCTGTATATAGAAAAGGTGGACGGCGATTGGACGTTTCCTTGTTGTATTCCATTCAAAGGTGTAACGAAACAGGTTTCTTTCAAGGATATGACACATATGTTAGAGCAGACGTATATAGATTCTATTCTGGATGTGCTTGAGAAGGGTGTTTATATGAAAGACTATATTGCCTCGGGTGTTCAAGAAAAACATGAAGAGCCTGTATTTGTTAAGACGGTTCTTGTGGATGGAGTGGAAGTTCGTATATTTGATCCGTTTGATAAGCAGTAAATAAAAAATGATTATATAATAACAATTATTTTTTTAACAAGAATGGCTCATACAATTATAACAATTAATAAAGCAACGCGTGTGGAGAAGGTAAAGGAAGAGGTAAAGGTAGAAGAAAATTCATGTATTGATCCATGTTGGCCGTGTGATATTATTATTCAATACGACAGAGAAGTTCGTATTCTATTATTTATTATTACTATATCATTCGCGGTATGTTTGATTGTAGGTAGTGTATTGATGGCAAATGGTGATAAAAATATATCGTTTCCTTTGGTTATCTATGGCTCATTAGGGATGTTATTAGTGGTATCATTTACTATTTTCAAAGCATTTGTATCGTTTCTTTGTGACTTCTAGTTAAAAGATTTTATATTCATATATATAAAGAAATGCCTTCTATAGTCTATGCTGGCGTGAAATATACACAAACAAGACATGCGATACAGTGTAAGAAATGTTTGGAAACAATAGAAAGCAAATATATTCATGATTTAAAATATTGTACCTGTGGGGCAGTTGGAATCGATGGAGGAATATCTGATGGAAATCGTATTTTAGGAAATCAGTCAGATATAGAGGATAGAAGTATGTATTGTGCAATTGTTGGGAAAAAGAAAATATGGCTACCACATCATATGGAGTCCTACCAAAGATTTGTGTGATATTGATCACCATGCTGACGATTGTCTCTCCAAGTATGGTGTGGTCTCCTCTGATCTTTTACATTATAGCGTGTGGCATTTATTTTTGCTCCTGACGCATCAGTGACTGAATACGTGACAAAACTGAAGTTATACGCGAGGACAATAACACATAACATAAGGATGAGTAATAAAAACACTGTGACTGCTACACGAGATGCCATTCTAATTAAGGCGAGAAGTTTTTTACAAATTCACTGATATCCAGCAAATTCACGGATATCTAATATTTAACCGCAGGTCTAAACCGGATGTAATCAAACTATTTAGTCAATGTTACACGTTCTGGACAAGGGATTTGTGGAAATTCTGGACACTTTTGGAGATGATCTGACGGTTGTAAACGCTGCAAGAGTATCGTATAATAAGACTGTAGATGAAATGACTTCAAAGGACGAGAAGCTAATTAAGTATCTAGCAGAGCACAACCACGTCACGCCATTTTTTCACCCACAAATACGTTTCAGGATAAAGATGCCAATCTTTGTTGCAAGAGAGTGGTATCGTCATCAAATAGGATTCGCACGCAATGAAGTGAGTCGCCGTTATGTAGATTACAAGGCAGAAATGTATGTGCCAGAGTTTGTGCGAGAGCGGGATCCTAAATCTAAACAAGGAAGTCGCCCTAATCCAATTGATAAGAATTCAATGGCCACCTCTCTTATTCAGGACATCAACGAGAGGGCGGAAGAGACATACGAACAGCTTCTACAAATGAACGTGGCACCTGAGGTTGCTCGCACAGTCTTACCTCAGGGAATGTACACGGAATTCATCGAGACGGGATCCCTCGCCGCCTATGCACGACTCTGTGGGCTACGCCTTGATCCCTCGGCACAATGGGAGATTCGTCAATACGCGGAGGTGGTGTCTGAGTTACTTTCCGCGAAGTTTCCTGTGAGTTGGCGTTATTTGACACCCGAATCCGAAAAGGTGTCCCAGCCCCCTCCTCCTGTTTCTGCTGATGTAGCTCTGCAGTTAAACGGCTGTTGAAATGTTTGGAACAGAGCCGTTCGCAAAGGTCAAAACACCTCTTATCAACAACCCTTTTACACAGAGATCCAGAAGGCCCAGAAGAACCAGAAGAACCAGAAGAACACACATATTTCCAACTTTCACCAACTCTCTTTTTGTTGGAACGCCATGCGAGGGATGCAGCATCAAAACGTTCAGGTGTAAATTCGTCCATTATAAATTATTAGCAATACATCTATAAGCCGTTAACGTCAAATCTTTAATTTAAGAACCCCTGTTCTTAAATTAAAGATTTTTATTGGCTAACCTGAATAGCCAAAGTGAAGGAACTCCCCTTCCCTTAGGAAAGGGGAGTTTCTTTCCCTTAGGATTTGGTATTTCACGTTAACGTCTATGAATATTACTCATAGACGTTAAAAAATGGAGTGGCCACTCTAGCACATACAATAATACCGGCCGGTTACTATGAATGAGCCATTAAATACTTATAATCACATTATTATGTTGTCTTCATATGTATGGTTGTATCAAATGAAGCTGACATCTGTGTCCCCCATGTCTATCGTAATGTATAAACTCTAACTCTTGTCTTGGACTAAAATATAATAGATTTAACGCTTTTCAACAAGACAGGAGTCTTATGTATATTCATACAAACACTAAAGAACCACTTTTGTAATACGATAGAGGGGTGGCACACACTGCCAGGTGGCAAACGGAGTCATTGCGATGTGATAACACTCGTCCTTCCCACCTATTATTCTTAAGTTAAGAATTATAGGTGATAAAATCTTTTAGCATGTCATAGAATGATATGTTAAAAGGTGCGGTCCTCGCAGGGGTTGAACCTGCGACTTTCCGGTTAACAGCCGAATGCTCTAACCAACTGAGCTAGAGGACCAGATGTCCTCTAGCAACTGCGTCCAAGGACGCAGAACTAGAGGACTCGTTGGTCTCTACCAACCGCTTCCAAGGAAGCGGAGCTAGAGGACCTTTTTGTCACTACAAGTGCCAAAAAGCTCCACATCATACAAGGTGTCTTCTGAACCGGAATCGAACCAGTGACTTGGGGAGAATTGTTAAATAGCAAAAATGCTACAATCCCCCGCTCTACCGACTGAGCTATCAGAAGTATGAGGTATCGCCATCCTATTCAGTTACGGGAGTAAAACTTTAGGTAGTTGAACGCAGTTCCCTATTCCTCAAGTATTTTGGAATATATCCAAGCGGGTGAGGCAGTGCACTGGGTGGTTTAACTTTTGCCAAAGGGCCTGTGTAATAGTATGGTGTCGGAACCCAACGTTTTTCGGGCATCTATTCATCGTTCAGTAAATCATCAGCGGTATTAAACGGTACACAGAAATTAAGCCAAGAGTTCACCAGGCTCACCTTTTACATCTTCAAACATCATACCGTTCTCAGCAACCCATACATTTTTACCACTCACAACCTCCAAACGAATGTTCATGGAATCGGTCTCCATCGTAACAGGGGGAGTTTCTGATTCTGTAAAACGAACTTCAACAGGTGCAAATACATTCTTGAGCGATAGTGTATTATCAGATGCCTTTACCTTTTCTGTTGCAGTAGCCTTTGCTGTAGCAGTAGCTGTAGCACTAACCTTTGTTCTCGCAACTTTCGCACGTAGTTGCCCCTTTGTCATTGTCTGAGTATGAATCGCAGGAAGTCTTTGAACCTTACATCCTCCTATCGCCTCCGCGGCATCCTGTGCAGCCGAGGCCAAAGTTAACCACGCACGAGCATCTTCGCTCAATACCTTCCCAGCATCTTCAAACTTCTTCATCTTCGCCCAGAAAACTGGCCCTCCGTATATGAAAGAGTTTTCTGGAATCGGCTCAGTCAATAATCCATGTAACATCGCCGATTGATCTCGAGTATTGTCCCTTCTGCGATTGGCACACCTTTGACACAAATCACCAGAAGCTTCGCCTTGACATAAGACTACGTGCGAAACAGTGAATCCATTGTCTATACGGAATCGTGTATTCACCCAGTGGGTTCTTCTTGCCATACATGGCATTTGTGGAGACTTTCCTCCACACACGAATCCAACGTCAAATTTTATGCGGGCCCTTGGACCCGATGGGCCAAAGTGCCAAACATACTAAAAAACGTCCGTTCAAGGAACCAACATTCTTCTACTAAAATCCCCCGTTCAAAAGAACATGTATCATACAGCCTCTTATAGAAATCCACGCCCCTTTTCTGTACCCTCGCTCGTCCAACCGCAATCCAATCCCCTCTTACCCACGACTCATACGCCGGCTTATATGGTATTCCAATCTTCTTACGCCATTCTCCAAAATTTAGATTACCAACAGATCGGCAAGAATCATCAGAAATCCTAAATAAATAACGGGACTTCGGAACATCATTTAATTCAACCGTATTCGCGACCACAGAACCCAGAGAACATTTCATGTATGATGTTAAAGGGAACATTGGCTGATCACTCCTATCACAGAGTGTAGCCTGGCAGAATAAAGTCACATCGGCCAGGGTATAGTAGCGGTCTCGGATATGGCGAAGAATTGTCTCACATCCCACACCATGATTAGGGACGTTGATCACCTCTCCAGGAAACTCAAAGGGGAAACCCTTGTTATACACAGTACAAAGGTGTTCCAGTCCTCGTGTCCATTCTAGAGGTTCATTGTATCGTGTTATAACGATATTAAATTGCGTCTTTGACAAAGCACTGAAGTCACCCTTTAACACAGTGGCAAGATCGCACGTAGCGTTCATTTACTAGAACCGTCCAAATCTAAAGTGCCAAAGTTCTCGCAGACGGATCAGAAGTTTCAGGCGACCACTGAGGCATCCAGAACGGCCAGTAATCGCCCGTTTTCGTATATAAAGACTCGTATATGCTTCTGTAATAAAACGCCTCGGCGGTCTTTGGTCTAGGCTCAGCAAAGGCCAAGGCCTTCTCCTCCCAGCCCGCCACAGAAACCCTCTCCTGGATTTCCTGGAACCAAGAACGTTCAACACCGCTTACACCATCAGAAAACGCCTCCTTCTTACGCCAAAGAACCGACTCTGGAAGCAATCCATCTGCAAACGCTTCCCTCAAGAGCTGCTTTTCCATCCGCTGCTTCGAAGGACGACGAAACTCCGTAGGCACACTCATCGCCATGGCAACAAACTGTTTATCCAAGAACGGTGTTCGTGCCTCTAAGCCGTGTGAGCTGATTGAACGATCCGACCGTAATACATCATATCTGTGAATCTCCTTCAAAAGTCGTGTACAATCCCCCTCAAACGCGTAATCATTCGGTGCCTTGTAAAAATACAAGTAAGACCCCCATACCTCATCGGAACCATCGCCATTAAACACCACCTTACAATCGGTCCTTCGCCGAATTTCACGTGCGATCATCCAATTTCCCACAGAGGCACGCACTGTTGTAATATCATATGATTCTATGTCACGAATCACCTCAGGGATCGCTTGAAACATCTCATCCGCCGTAACGACAATTTCATGATGCTCTGAGCCAATCATAGTGGCCACTTCCTTGGCATGTTTCAAATCACTACTCCCCTTCATGCCGATACTAAACGTCTTCAAGGGAGGCAAATTGCGTTCCTTTAACATCGACTGGACAAGTGCGGCAATCAAGGAAGAATCTAGCCCACCGCTCAACAATGCTGCAATGGGTCGCTCGGTCAAGAGGCGTTTCTCAACCGCTGCCACAAGTGAATGGCGGACGAGTTTTCGGATTGTATCAACTGGCACACTATTCAATTGCTTAACCCACGGTATGCTATGATACACACTTTTTACACAAGTAGTTCCTGCACCTGTAGCTTTGATAGTCCATACTTCACCCGGTGGAAACTCATACACCTTTGTCTGACCTTCAGTGAAGGTCTCAAGTGCCTTTCTCTCACTGGCGAATGAAAAGCCGTAAAAATGGTCTTCGGAATAATACAAGGGGCGAACTCCAAACGGGTCCCTCGCCACAATATAAGTATCCTCCTTCTTATCATATAGAACCAAGCTAAATACACCATCAAGTGTGCGACAAAAGGCCACGGGATCTCGCAACTGCTCCCATAAATGACCTAGGACTTCACAATCTGATGAACTCTTGTTCTTGTAACCGAGGGTGTCTTGAATGGACCCCGCGTTATAAATCTCACCGTTACACATCCACGTACAGTTTCCCAGGTCAAACGGTTGCATACCAGCGGGATTCAAGCCATTGATTGCTAGACGAGTAAATCCGAAGAACGAATCAGCATACTCTTTTACACAAGTTGCCTCAGGCCCTCTCGCCACAATCTTATTCACGGCATCGTTCAGCTTACGACGGTCATATCGGTTTCCTGTTGAATAAATAACGGCTACGATTCCGCACATAACTTCTTATTAGAATAAACAGCTTCTTAGACCCATATTTTCCGCACACACGTTAGAATGGATTTTTCAGATCGTATTCGTCGTGCTCAACTAAAAACCGTGGCGATTGATAATACCCCTAGTTTTTTAGCGACATGGTCAAGCGGGGCTACGACAATTACGTATGTGTCAGGGACAGCTCCTAAGGTAGGAGTCTATGTGAATTACACAGGAATTCCATCTGATACTATGGTGCTATCGGTATCAGGAACAACAGTTACTATAAATAAGTCAACAACAACGGCACAAAGTACTGCGGTAAGAGTTATCATAACACCATCGGGTCCTTCTGTCACAACCTTTGATTCATATGAAAAGAAATATAATACGCAAGGTGGGCTTTCATATGTAAATTTTGATACAGGTGTAGCAACCTATGCGTCCACAATTGGTTCTTTCGGATGCGAAGGAAGATAGGCACGGTGTAAAGACCTTTGATATAATAACAGTAGAATGAAAACAAAGGGAGAACGTTTGATGGAAGTGGTAACCTTGCTCAAGAAACTTATCAATGTTGGAATTCCAGTAACTGATCCAGGCTACAAACAATGTAAGGCAATTATGGATGCTTGGATAACTGATGATACCACGGACAATGTGAAAGAGGAAATCCATTTTATGCGGTATGGTCGTGTTGGGCATCTAAGTCTTTTTTCTGAATCTGGAAAGAATCCAGTATTTGTTCTCAAGGCTACAGAAGAGTTGAAGGCTCAGGTCTAAAATCTTCGAAAGTTATTATTTAGAATGCTAGAGGCACTTTATGATTTGGCAGCATCTCCAATTGGCAAGGGTATTGCTTCAGCAATCATTTCATATTCAAGCCACTATGTAATTACAAAGGGATATTCTGCAGTCTGTGTCCCTGATGGATTTTATGGATATATTCAAGGTCTTGTCAGCATAGGAAGTCCGGTATGTCAAGCAGGAGTGCAAGCGATTTCTGCAACACAGGTTTCATATTCATCCCTTATTATGATGGGTATTTCAAGGCTGATTATTGACTTTGTTGCACCAAAGTAAACCATCCAAAGTAAAGCCTCCAAAGTAAACCATCCAAGGGATTATACCCACGATAAAATACGAAATACCGTAGAGAGATGTCCGCCGCAGCCGAAGGTTCGTTATACGAGCTCGTCGCCCGAGGCAACAAAGATCTATATTTTTTCGGTGACAGCCGACAAACGAATTCCACATTCTTTTTTGACAATTCGTATGAAGCACAAGCCCCTTTCATATCAGAATTACGCCGTGTTCCACCCAACTCAACAGCAGATTTCGGGCGTATTACAGAATTCACCTTTGATCTTATTGGCGATGTCATGCAATCACCAAGTATTCTAATCAAACTTCCATCATGGCTTCCACCCACCGAAGCAGCACTCAATCATAAATCGGTCATACGCGATGCAAGCAATGTCAGTTTCGGATATACAAGAGCGGTCGCCTACTTCCTTTTCGAGAACATCCAATTCTATCAAGACAACATTCTGCTTCAAGAATTTAGTGGCGACACCTTGTGGGCCTTATCAAAGATTTCTGGAACATATGCCAACACCTTTTTACACATGGACGAAACAGGCGATCACGATGGAACTGACCAATCTATACAGAAAAACGCAGCACCTCCCCAACTTCGTCTGGAACTCCCTCTCATAGGATGCCAGAGAGCCGACGACACAGGATTCCCTCAAAGAGGAGCTACAAAACACACCTATCGCCTGAGATGTAAATTGAGAAAATTAGAAGATTTAATTGAGGCATCAGATAAACGACAGAAACCAACCCCCTGGTCAACAACCTTCACCATACAAACGGCGGCCACCGCCACCCCAACACAATTCACCAGCCTCGCCAGAGAAAAGATCGCACCAATAGAACTTCAGCTTGAAACATATCAGGTCTATGTCGACAATGAATTAAGAAGCTCTCTTGAAAAAACTCCTCTCACAGTACGTTTTGGACGCCTATTTGAAAACACCTTTGTGCAAAGTGCTGCTGATTATATATCCGTGGTATCAGGAGGCGTTTCAACTATAAAACGACGCATAGATGCTCGTCATCCAGTGAGTCGTATTATATGGTATTTCAGATCAACCGCCGATATTTTAGCGAACAGGCTTTACAGCGTATCCACTCCCACCAATAAACCATACTTTAACACAACCGCTCTGACAATCGCAGGAAGCCCGCGAGAGTCCCCCTTGGAACCGTTTGTCTGGAGAGATGTCATCAATTATGCCAAAGAGGAAATTGACAGTGGTCTGGAAATCTATACAATGAATTGGTCACTTGGTTCTGTTGCCCCTCTCCGCTTTGATATAAAGGACTATACAGGTGCAGTGAATTTCTCAACCGCAGATAAACCAACCTTTAACATAAATCTATCAAATCCCGGATTACCTGTGAGCCAACCCACAACACAACTCAATGTAATTGTGGAAGGTTGGACTGAATTTAATACGGACGGAAAAGGCCGTGCCGAACTTTTCTCTTTTAATTAGAGGTAGTAATGGCGTCAGACAATTCTCTACAATTTACATTGTTGAATACATTAAATAATTTTGAACGAAGTGGTGGAGATATTACAACGTTACTTGATTTAACACCGAGAGATTTCCAAGACAATCATATGTTCCCTCTATCGGCCGATAAAACATGGTGGCTTCCTGATTCAAGCCGTCGGCTAGATCCTTTTTCAATTTCAGTACAGGAGCTACCCTTTCGTGGGCCAACATCCTTTGGACAACGCTTCACCTTTGACGTAAAATCCATTGGATGTGGGGATTTATTACTGAATACTGTGTTATCCATTGAATTGGGTCATTGGTTGGATGATACAACGCTTCTGCTTATGGAATCTGGCAAGTTCTCTCTCACATCCGATTTCTGGACATATGTGGAAAATCTTGGTTCAATTATCATTGAGAAGGCCGAGTTAGAGATTGGCGATTCCACAATAGAAACAATTGACGGCGACTTCTTGAATACGGCTTTCCTATTGGCAGATCCGAATACACAGTTTGGAATTGGCGTGGATGGCCTCGGCACTACACCTCCATCACAAACACGCCCTTTTCCAACGACAGATAGAACAATATACGTGCCTCTCCCATTCTTTTTCAGCAGAATACAGACCAAGGAAGCACTCCCTGTCTTAGCATGTAGAGAGGGAAGTATAAGGATTCACGTAACTTTGCGTCCTTTTCACGAATGTGTTAAAATTCAAGGGAAGGCGAGGACATGTTCAACCGATACTCCACTAGGAATCGACAACGAATTTGACAATTTCCTGAACTCTGTTCAGGTGAATCAGACGGTGAAATCCTCTTCAGTAATACCTCAATTCAAACGAATTTCCCTTATTACACAAGCTGCAAATACGGATGGTCAGATAAGACAAAAAATTCTAAAACAACCGTTTGAGCTACTGATACGCGTTGTATCTTCGTTCTATTTTGAAGAACCGCTGAAATACGCAACGAACAAAACCTTTGACACAGTAACCGTGCAACTTCCATTGGAGCTCAATCATCCTATGGAGGAAATCATATGGTTTGTAAGAAGGAAGGGGACACATTTGAATAATGAATGGACGAATTATTCAAATGTATTGGAGTTAGAGTATGATGCGATTTATAATCCGAGAGGGCCTTTGGTAAAATCCGCGAGCTTACAAATGAATGGTGTTGAAATTGTGAATAGCGATGAGCAATTCTTTAGGAGAAACGTGGCGAACTCGCACGAAGGAGGATCATACTCATATTTTAGATATATTTATGGATATACCTTCTCGAATAATCCAGGAAAACATCAGCCATCAGGAACACTGAACGCCTCGCGTTTACAGACGGTTCGCCTCACACTTCAGACAAATGCAATTTCTGATACATGGGAAGTGAAGGTGTTTGTAATTAATCTACAGTGGCTGCGATTCCAGAATGGGATGGCCAATCAGATGTTCCAGACTTAAGTTTTCGGTAATTCAGAGTGGTACCATATAGACTCAAGATGATATTGACATATCTTATCATCTTGCGTGTATGTTTTTTCTAGAAGAATGGCACTATATTCTTCCTTATATTTTTTATAGAATATCTTGTATATTCTTCTGTATTCCTTCCCATAGTAGAATGTATAGTGTTCAATATATTCTTCAGTCTCTTTTTCCTTCAGTGCCATTTTTTCAGCAATCACATTCGCCTCTTTACATGCTTCTAAATGTGCTTTTGGATGGGCATATTTAGTATACATCTCGTTTTCTGCCTCAATACATATTACACATTCTGTTGGAGTTTTATTAGCAAATGGCTCTATATCACTTCTGTCATACCACATTATTTCTTGAATATCTACGTAACGATTGCCAATATAATCGTAATCTTTATAAGGCCACGCCATGTTACCGCCTTCCGTATTTATAATACATATCAATTTTTACGAAACTCTAGAAGGCACTTTGTATTAATGTATAAGGACTGAAATTTATGTTATATACTTGAAATGCCTTTGGTAAATCAATAAAGACGGCGTCGTATATTAGGATTACACCAGCAAATGCGATAACAACCTTATCTGAGTTGTCAATTTCTGTAACTTTATTTAATACAAAAAACGACATGAGAAATATACCGAGAGAAATCTTAAAAAGCATATTGCTGACTATGAATATAATACTTGACTCTGAATGCTTTTTTATAAAAATCAAAAATAATTGTATACTAAGTGTGAGTTTTAGAAAGATAATGTATATGTTAAACGCGGTGAATTTAAAGTGAGCCGTGCTAAAAGGGTTCATCTTTAAAAGGTTCATTCTAATTAACGTTTAAAATAAACATAATCATATTCTAACAGAGATGGCTTCAGCAAGTATTCTAAAACTCCTGGTCTCTGGGCTTCAAGACGAACGCCTCCTGCCAAAGGGACAGCCACGCATTGAAGCCTTCCAGAAAGCCTTTGTAAAAGCTGGAAGATTTACAACAGAAATATATCGTGTTGATTTCGATAATCAACCGGCATTCGGGACGACGGCTCGTGCTACTTTACCTAGACGGGGACAACTTATACGCAGACTTTTTCTGGTGACAGTCATGCCAAATATTTCAGACACGCAGAAAACCGCAAGGGCGTGGGCCACCGCAAATAATAGCTCCTTTGCAGGTCCCACATTCGGTTGGACAAATTCTGCTGGCCACGCCTTAATCAATTCTGCGAGTTTAACAATCGGCGGTAATCCAATCGATGCACTGAGTGGCCCACTTCTGGAAGTCACGGACGAATTCACAACCCCTCTTGAAAAGGTCACAACAGTAAATCGCATGATTGGGAGACATGACAACGGGTTTACGCCAAGAAGCAATGGATTTTCTGAACAACAGACCCTTATTACACCTCTACCCTTCTGGTTTGCAAGAGGCGATCCTTCATCGGCCTTGCCGATTGATGCGATTGGCTCAGAGCTCGTTCAGTTAAACGTGGCATTCAACACGGTTGATAATTTATATACAACCACCTGGCAACTCAATACACTGGAAGCATATAAGCCTTCTGTAAATGGTGTAACACAGGATACTGTAACGAATATTCCAACATCTGGCACTTATGTGTCAAACAAATGCTTGAGAGAATATACCCAGACAACACAAGTGATTTCTTCTCAGCCTCCACAAGTGACAAACGGCACTTCGGTTCTTGCTCCCATGGCATGTAGTCCTTTCTATGTTCTGGATCCAAGTGGAACCGATGTATATGGATTAAATGGTAATCCGCATAAATCTGTAAAAGTCACTCAAATTCCAGCAATTAATATGCCATGCACTTATCAGATCTCGTCGTCATATATATTGGCCGAGTACATTTACCTAGATAGACCTGAGGCAAACAGATTCCGCCTTTCTGATTTATCCTATCCAATTATACAGCATTATTCTTTTACACAAGATACAAGAGGCGGCTCGCTCACGAGAATTAATATGAGAATTCCAAATCCTTGCCGGCAGCTCTTTTTCACATGTCATCGTAAGGAGGCGGATTTATTAAACGCCCCCTTTTTGGCAACACGTGATTTATCTGGAGTGTCTCTCGAAAGGGACGCGAGTGGAATAGGACTGGTTGCTCCATGGTGGCCAGATGCCTCAGGATTGAATGTATTCGCAAAACTTGTTCCAGCGTATTCATCCGTGGATTCTGAACCGATTGAGTCATTCAGTTTAAATTACGACGGAAAAATCGTAAGATATGCCACAGAATCGCCCGCTTTTTACAGAAGTATTTTGCCTAGCTTGGAACAACGGAAAAGTCCATGGCATAATAAATACATTTACAATATCCCCTTTGGCACAAAGTTTGAACAGTATGGCTTACCAACTGGTCATGCAAATTTAGATAAGATTCAAAAGGTCGAATTGGCTTTAACATTAAAACCCATACGTGGCTCAGTGACAACAACAAATATTCCAGAATATACAGTAACTGTATGGGCTGAAACATATAACATTCTTAAAGTCTATGGAGGACGTGCTGGCCTCCTATTTAGTTACTAGTTCTTTTCATCTAATACCGCACGTTTAAAAAAACTCATTCTTTCAGTTTTTTTGCCGTTCTTTGCCCTTTCAAGGCTAACCTTAACCTTTTCAGCCCAGGCTAAGGCATTCATTTCATCATCCGCCTTGCCACGATCCAACATAGATGGATACTTATTTCCTAGGATAGATTGAAATTTATTCTCTAGTTCGGCAGTTGTATTGTGGTCTGTATCAATGGTTGTCCAAATTTCTTCCTTCTTCTTTCCCTTTTTTGAAAAGGGGCTGTTAAAAATATTAGACGTGAAACGAGGAACTTCGTTCTTCCAAATGCGGAATGACTTGACAATGTCAACCTTTACAGATGAATCTGTTTCATTTACCCATTCATCGGCTTCTTCATTCATATGTAGATTTTCACTCACAGCGGTGCCCACCGTGGCTACAGCGGTTTCCACCGTGGCTACCGCGGTGCCAAGCGTGTCTACGTTACTCTCATCTTCTGAATCTGAATCAGCTAACACAGCAAAACGATTTTTCTGTCTTGGCAAATGTTCTTGGAATTTGGGCTTAGCCATTTATATATTTATCGTAAAAATCTCTTAAACCGTCATCCCAAATAAAAAATGGTTTCGAAAAAATCCTTTTAAACAGGTAGCATGAATCTTGTCATAGTAGAATCTCCAGCAAAGTGTAAAAAGATCGCTGAAATTTTAGGACCTTCCTTCAAGGTTTTGGCTACAATGGGACATATTCGTGCATTAGAGGAAGATTTAGAGGCTGTGGGTATCGAAAGGGATTTTGAACCACGTTTCCGTTTTCTGAAGGAGAAGTCAAAGGCCACCGCTCCAATTCTAGAAGCAGCAAAACGTGCAACCAAGATCTATCTTGCTGCGGATGACGATAGAGAGGGTGAAGCGATCGCGTATTCTGTTGCCTGTCTTCTAAGAAAAGATCCTCTCAGCTTTCCACGTTCCGTCTTTCATGAAATAACATCCAAGGCGATCAAGGAAGCGATCGAGCATCCAAGGACAATTGACATGAATCGCGTGTATGCACAACAAGCCAGGTCTGTCCTTGACATGTTGGTTGGATTTACTGTAAGTCCCCTTCTTTGGAAACATGTGGCATCCAAACTTTCCGCTGGGCGATGTCAGACACCGGCGTTACGCTTAGTTGTAGAAAGAGAAAATCAAATAAAGTCCCATACTTCACATACGACTTGGACTCTTTCTGGGAAATTTTCAAGTGCTGGCCTGAACTTTGGAGCAAAGATGGTGGATGAACTGGAAGATCAAGAGTCGGCGATGAATTACCTCGAGAACATCAATACCGACGAGAACATCATAGTAAAATCCTCTTTAATCAAGCCATGGTCGGCATCCCCACCAAAACCTCTTATAACCAGCACTCTGCAACAAGAAGCATCGGCATTATATAAGTTAAATCCGAAAACAACCATGAAAATCGCCCAAGCCTTGTATGAGGCTGGTCATATTACATATATGAGAACAGACCATGCAATTTTGTCAGAAGAAGCGGTGGCTGCGGCATCGGCGTGGGTTCTAGAGAATCACGGCGAGAAATACGTGCAAGACAGCCAAGTCAACCAAACCCAAGGTAAACTACAAAAGAAGTCCAAGACAAATGAGAAGCCACAGGCACAAAAGCCACAGGCACAAAAGCCACAGGCACAAGAGGCCCACGAAGCAATTCGCCCAACACACTTTGAAGCGGTTGATATTCCTGGGGACTGGGCACCAAATGATAAGAAGATATATTCCCTCATTTGGAAGAGGGCGGTTCAAAGTATAATGACACATGCGAAAGGAGAGGCTTTGACCATTCTATCGTATCCCGCGTCATATTCCGATTTTGACTGGTCTTCTTCTTGGAAGAGAACTCTATTTCAAGGCTGGCAGATCCTAGGGAAGCAAGTAGATATTGATAAGGATACGGAGTCTGAAGAAGAGGAAGAATCGCCATGGAACATCGCCTGTAAGATTAAACCAGGAACACCAGTCAAGTGGGAGTCTATAGTAGCCTCACCAAAGCGGGAAAAGGCCTCTCCTCGTTTCACTGAGGCTACTCTCATTCGTGAGCTAGAACGCAAAGGAATTGGTCGCCCATCCACGTTCGCTTCTCTTGTTGAAACCTTACTAGATAAATTGTATGTTAGCAAAGAAGACATTGCTGGGTCCAAATTAATTCAAACAACTCTACATCTTACACCAAACACCTGGCCTCCAAACACAACTAAAACAGAAATAAGTCTAGGTGCTGAAAAGCAGAAACTTGTTCCCACCCCTCTTGGCGAATCTGTATTAACGTTCTGTGTAAAAGAGTTTCCACAACTGTTCGCCTTTGAATTCACGGCACAGATGGAAGCACGCCTTGATCTTGTGTCAAAGGGTCAAGAGGAATGGAAACGCGTTTGCCGTGATACATGGAATTCGTATAACGTGGCTTACAAACGGTTGAAAGACGCGGCCCCAACACATTCTGAAAAGGTCAATGATTTTGGAGGAGGACTGAAGGCGGTTATGTCAAAGACTGGTCCTTTACTTGTTCAGGAGGTCGCAGATAAAGCAGATAAAACACAGAAGGCACACAAGCCAACCTTTTACACACTCCCCAAGGATACGAATATACTTGAAATCACGCGTGAGCAAGCTCTTGATTTCATAAAGACCTTAGAGTCTGAACAGAGGATTGGAGAATATGAAGGGAAACCTATCATGAAGCATAAGGGTCCTTACGGTGATTATTTGGAATCTGGTGCGTATAAGATTCCGTATAATGAAGAAGATACATTGGAAATCATTCTCGGTAAATTTAATACGAAAAAGCAATCGGCAGCGAAGATGACAACTGTGGGTCCATACGTCTTTACTGTTGGGCAATACGGCCCATATATGTATAAACAAAGCCTAAAGAAAAAGATCTTTGTGCCTGTGCCTCTTACAATCAATCCAAAGAATCTTACTGTAGAAGAAGCAACAGCACTATATAACACAAAAAAGAAATAAATATATAAATAGAATGGCAAACGAAGGAGAAATAGAAGTATTTTTTATAAATCCAGAAGTCGGCAAATGCTATGAACATGTTGAAGCAACCAGAAAAGAATATATTGGAGGTGGAAAAAGTAGATATTTTACTACGAATACGCCCAGGTATGTTGGTAAATTTATTAGAAAGGAACGATACGGCTCTGGTGATGGTGTAGAGGTTACTGGTATTTTTGATAATGGTCGTGTAGAGTATTCATATGGGTACACATGTTTTACTGAAGTTCCTTGTAGGGAATTAGAGGAAAAGCCAGAGGAAAAGCCAGAGGTAAAGAAGAGCTGGTTCCAGAGAGTTTTTCGAGCCAAAGGTGGGTATAGGAAACGTAAGACTAAGCGTCTTACTAAGCGTCTTACTAACCGTAATACTAGAAAGCTAAAAAGTAAGTCAAAGAAATCCAGAAAATAATAGGTGCCACGGAAAAAAATTGATTTTCGCGGGGGCCTAAATAATTAGTCCAGAATGAATTCCTCCGTTATGTCAAACCCTCGCCTTTGGAACGCATACACGAACGTCCGCTGCATTGGATGGGCAGCATTGCTTGATGACTGGAATGAGAGTCTTGCAGAGCCCAGTCAAGTTCGCACGTTCCTTGATAATCTGAGTGCAGCCTCTTCGCCCGAATCAATCTATAAGCCAAGCTATCTTCAGCTCGTCACATTCCTGAACAATGAGCAAATCGCACTCAAGTGGTTTCTCTATGAGTCCATCGCACGTGGTTGGCTGTGGGGAAATGTTCGTGTTGATTTCGTGCAACGCCTGCTAGATGATATTGATAACTTGGATGGTTGCTTCCCTGAGTTTCCTGGTTCTCCTTGGACTCATATGACAATTCGCAATTGGGTGAATGAGAATCTTACTGAGCAGGAGTTGGGCCAAATCGTCATGATGCCTCCCCTCGTATCCCTCGCAGAGCGGGCTCAGAGCTATCCTACGGGCTACTCGACGCCTCTGCGAGCACCCCGTCCTGCTTCACTAAATGCACCAGCTCGCCCTCAGCGTAGAAAGATGCACTCGAAGGTGGAGTTCCGAATCATGCGAGATATGGATCGTGCCGGCAAGGATGACCGTATGACGATTGAGAACAATGGCGATTCTTACACGCTCCGCTACATGGATTCAGAGTCAAAGCTAAAGTTTTGCACGGAGGGGCTGAGCCGTTATAGTTCCATTGATAACCTGCGAAAGATTCTTCGACTCCTGTCGATTGATGAGGAGCCGTTTCAGTTCCTCCAGGTGCTCATCCCAGGCATGCCATCCATCATGGTGAAGCCTGAGAATCTCACCTCACAGACTCGCGACCTGATCTACGATTCGGTTGAGGCCACGATGGATAACTGGCCGGTGAATGCTAACTAAACATATAACGATATAGCTAAATAATATTATATTAAGCTATATTTTTTTGTAATAAAATCACTCTAATCCTAGAAACTTACGCCCAATCTTACTTGTTGCAAACATACCGAGTCCGGAAGCGATTTGAGCATAAAAGATAGGTGTCCTTTTTGTACAACATAATAAATAAAGGGATAATCCAATAAAGAGTATTGAACTAAGCCAGAATAACGTGGTAAACGTATCCATTTCTATTACCGTCAAATCTTTAATTTAAGATCCCCATTCTTAAATTAAAGATTTTTAGTGAGTAACGTGAATAGCCAAAGTGAAGGAACTCCCCTTCCCTTAGGAGAGGGGAGTTTCTTCCTAAGGGACCTTAGGATTCGGTATTTCACGTTAACCCGCAATATTTAATGGCAGGTTCTGGAGTTCATAGATATGATCAACGCGATGTTCAGAAATATACGATGTATCCAGATTATTGAAAAAATCCGGCGACTTATTTGTTGTAAGAATGACAACCAAGTGTGGATAGAACCCCATTTGAATCTCATCAAACATCTGGTTCCATCCCTGCTTATTTCCCACCTTTATACGTGAATTCTTATGAGGTGGAATACCGTTATGAATTTCTTGAAGAGGACCATCTATTTCATCAAATGCCACGATAAGAGGTTTTTGTTCCGATACGTCTGCATCACCATACAATGCACCAAGACTATCTCCTGGCTCCCATGGTGCCAAACTACTACAGTAAATTCCATTGAGCTCACTTGCTAAAATAAGGCTCACCATCGTCT
>SXGQ01184677.1_pt1 | contig 25976 bp, 25 predicted proteins | sample 3178371 | NCBI WGS metagenome assembly SXGQ01 (sample SAMN11356859, study PRJNA531348) | freshwater metagenome | isolation source: freshwater sample F1-20 | place: China: Fuxian Lake, Yuxi | collected 2017-12-25 | reverse complement strand
ATCAGTGATAAAGCGTAAAGGAGATGCAATGGCTGAGATCGGAGAACCAGATCGTGTAGTTCGCCGTGAACGAGAGATTGAACCGGCCATTAATCCGAGCAAGCCGGCGGTCACTCCAGAATTAGAGCCGGCAGGCAAGTACGAGTCGGCGGAGCAAAGCCAGTAAAAGCCTTGGAAGAAGGTGGATGAGAGTGTCGTTTGTGATGTACTCAACCTCTTGGTGTGGTTATTGCAAGAGGCTAAAATCACAATTAGCGGACCTTGGCATTAGTTTTGAAGAGATCAATATCGAAGAGGTTGCGGGAACAGCTGAGATTGTTGAAAAGGTAAACGGGGGAAATCAAACTGTCCCAACCTTAGTCTTCTCAGATGGCAGCGCTATGACTAATCCATCAGCAAAACAAGTTAAAGAGAGAGTCATCCAATTATCAAGTTGAGTTAACTCTTAACTGGGTGGCGCATTCTCATGGCCATACCGCACAAGCATTGACTTGCTCAAACAAAATATTAGGATTTGTACGTGGTTCTTAAATTAATCAAAATTACAACTCCGCTACAGACTGGTCATTGGGCACGATTACAAAGAGAAATAATTGAAAAACTAAATACTGTCGCCCCAGAGTTTGTGGCACGATATACGCGAAGTGATGGTTCATTGATTTGGCGAGATAAATGGGGAAGTATGGATGGTTCCGATGATCCATATGAAGCCTTCATGTACCTTGCCCTGTTTTATAGCATTGGTGGTAGTGAGGAGGTCTACCAGTTAGCGCGCAAGATGTGGGATTCCATCACTCTGCAATGGAGCGAATATGGGCAGATATATCGAGAATTTGATGGATATTACGATTGGATGCACCACGGCGAGGGATATCTTTTTCATTATTTTTTTGGTTTAACTAAGCCAGATTCCGTTATAGATCGTCAACGGGCTGCTCGATTTGCAAGTTTTTATACCGGGGATGATAAAGAAGCACATAATTATGATCCTGGAAAAAAGCAAATGCTCTCTCCTCTTACAGGCAGTAGAGGCCCAAGGCAAATAGTGACGCATGAAGATTGGGAAACTCATCGCACCGTGCTTGATGATTATCTTGCTCCTTATGAAGATATAGTAAAAACAGACTTTTTGTCGATGCGCTGCAATTGGTCCGACCCAGAGGTCTACCATGATTTAATAAATAAAATGAATGAGCGGATGAATCGTGGGGATGTCCCACTAAACTTAAATTCAACTTCTCTGTTAACTCACGCATATATGTATTCCCATGATGAAAAATTGAAGCAAATAGCTTTGGAGTATATCGAGGCTTGGATGGCAAGACGAGACACTAATAACGGAATAATGCCTGACAATATTGGTACCTCGGGAATTATCGGTGAGTTCAATGATGGTAAGTGGTGGGGCGGGTATTACGGTTGGCGCTGGCCACACGGTTTCATGACGATTATAGAGCCTTGCATTAATGCGGCCATGAATGCTGTACTGATGACTGGAGATCAAAAATACTTAGACCTCCCAAGGTCTCAATTTGATTTGATTTGGTCTCTTCGCAAAGACCAAGATGGAATTATCACCGTGCCATATCGTTACTTTGACTCTGGTTGGGCAGACTTTCGTAAACCTTCAGCAACACACATGATTCATCTCTGGACAACTTCAATGGCGCAAGAAGATCTTGATCGAATTGAAGCTCTGCCTAAAAGTGATTGGCAAGCTATCTTCATTCCGGGAGTTTCTGGTAGAGATTTATTAACCGGGAGAGAGACCAAGCACTATAACGGTAATACCCTTCCTTGGTTTGAATTTATTCAAGGTAGGCTACCAAGTTATCCTGAGGATATATTGAAGGCGAATTTGAAACTTATTGAAATACAACTTCATAAGATGCGCTCCAATACTGGAAATCCGAGGTCCTGGGACTCCTATGATCCAAAAACAGCTGATGTAGTTGTTGGATTAGATCTAAGGGTGCCTGGCTACAATATCCATGCTTGGCAGGAATTTAATCCTGTCTACTTCGAAGGGCTCGGACAACTTTTATTCGGGGCGCCAATGCATATTTCTCATGGGGGATTGCAACATGGAAAGGTTAGATATTTTGATGGAGACAAGCGGCGTCCTGGCCTACCGGATGAGGTAAGTGTGATGGTTGACTTGGTGACTGCCGATTCGTTAAACGTACAAGTTATAAATTTAAGTGCAACTAACAGTCATGCCTTAGTTTTGCAGGCAGGCACATTTGGTGAGCATAATTTCTTAGAGGTAACAGTTAGTACCTCGGATGGGAAAGACGTTTCACATAGCCTAAATTCCAAGTGGCTCTCTCTCTCTTTAGAAGCAAATTGTGGCGCAAAACTCAGCTTTAAGTATGAAAGGTATGTCAATGAACCAACTTATGAAACTCCATTTTCTTCCCGACAGGATTGGGATCCGATAATTAGTGGACGCCAATGACATACACCATATGGACACAGTGGAGTGACCTAGAGTTACCAAACGAAGTATTACACGCCAAAACAAATGGGATAGAGCCAGATGAGGCTGACCTAGAATCAATAGAGTTCTTTGTCCCTCTATACATGGGTGCTACACCATCTATGGAGTCACTAAAAAAAATGAAGAAATTGAGGGTTATACAATCCTTAAATGCTGGTGTGGAGAACCTTTTAACAATTTGTCCCGCTGGGGTCAAGCTCTGTAATGCGGCAGGAGTACATGATGCTTCGACAGCTGAGCTTGCAGTAGGTCTAGCAATAGCCGCAAGACGTGGCTTCATAGATTTTGCCCGGAGTCAATTTAATCAAACCTGGAGCCACAAGCAATACTCTTCTCTAACAGACTCCAAGATAGCAATTGTTGGATTTGGCAATATTGGAAAAAAAATTAACCAGATTCTCTCGTCCTTTGAAGTGGAGATAACAGCTTTCTCTAGATCTGGAATGGGTAATTCGCTCAAAATAGAGCAATTAGATGCCTTATTGCCCACTTTCGATATCGTAATTTTGATTTTGCCACTAACAGCCCAGACACACCACTTTATAGATGGCAGACGATTGAGCCGGCTAAAGGATGGGGCAACACTAATAAATGTATCTCGTGGTGCTGTAGTCGATACAGATGCATTGGTATCAGAGTTGAAGAAACGTCGTATCGCAGCAGCCTTAGACGTGACAGATCCGGAGCCACTTCCAACAGATCACCCTTTGTGGCGAATGGATAACGTAATTATAACTCCACACGTTGGAGGTGATTCCAAAGCATTCCTTCCACGAGGCCAGAAATTAGTTGAAGAGCAAATTAGGAGGTTTGCAAGCGGTCAGGAGCTATTGCACGTGATTACGCAAGGAACTTAGAGAATGGCAACAGTGTGCTTATCAATAAAATCCCAATCATATTCAATACACAATCCCTCACCTTTTGGTGCAATTACATACCCATCGACGATTTCAAGTTTCGTTTTTGTGCCAAATTCAAAATCATCAAAGGGATAGAGGGTTTCAAAGAACTCACAGTTACTAATGGCAAGAGCCGGATGTAATTGAACTTGTTCAAGACCATGGTAGATGGTTGTGTGTAGTTCACATTGGACTCCATGTGCCTCAGCAAGGTGGGCTGTTTTCATAACCGCAGTAATTCCAGCTCTCCAGGAGACATCGGTACGGACGATGTCAACAATTCCTTCGATAATGCAGTGAGCAACGCTATATTGGTTACCAGCAATTACTTCAGTACCGCAAATAGGTATATCTAATTTTTCACGTAATTTCTTGAGTCCGTTTAGATTGACATCCAAAAGTGGCTCTTCAAGCCACTTATAACCAAGTTTCTCTAATTCCCTACCTACAATCAGTGCCTCTTCATACGACTTCATGATTACTGGATCTGCCATTAGCGTAAATTCATCACCTACTGCTTTGCGCACGGCCCGATAACATGCAACATCTAAGTCCAAACCCCCGGGTGGATGAAGCTTGTAGCCTTTGTAGCCTTTTGCTTTAACTTCGAGAGCTTGGCGTGCATAGTCTTCAGGGCCAGCAAGAAACATGGACGAGACATATAGAGGAACTTTTTCTCGGGCTGCCCCTAAGATTTTGTAAACGGGTAGATGGGCCATCTTGCCAACGATGTCCCAACAAGCGTTATCAAATGGTGCATATGAATATATTGGAACGTGATTCCACCTCCGATCAAAGACTTCAAAGTCTTTGATATTCCTAGCAGAATCATGAGCACTTCGCCCGAGAAAAAAAGGCTTCACTTGCGACATGGTGCTTGCAGCAGCTTTGGCATCCTGGGCCCCAAACCCAAAGGAACTACCACTAATTCCGTCTTCTGTAGTAACCGTCACGACAGTGAAGTCGGGTCTTGAACCGCCTGGCAGTTTTACGGCAGCGACTCGGTCAACTTCTCTTAATGGGTCGCCGCCTCTGCAGGCTCTTATCTCGATACTCTTGATCTTTGACAGCATCAGTACTCCTTTGCTAGCAAGTGAACAGTGGTGCGTGTTAGCTTCATTTCATCTACTCTTTTTTACTGAAGGGGACCAGCGTCTTAATGAGGACTCGATATGCGAATACATACGCACCCTGGCCTCTTTTGGGTTGTTTTCTAATACGGCATTAGCTATCTCTTGGTGTTCTTTTATAGCTAATTGCCCTGACTCACTTTGGTAATACTGCTTAAAGAGATCTTTCACGAACGAGCTATTAGGTATTTCTTGAGTGTAATGATGATTATAAGCGAGGTAAACTCTAAATAGATGCAAATGAGAATGCGTGCGCTCGTATGCCTCTGCAAGAACTTGGTTACCAGAGATACTGGCAATCAAGCCGTGAAAACGCGAATCATGCTCGGTTAGTGCTTGCATTCTTTCTTCTCCAGCAAATTTAATTGCAGTTTTAGCACTCTGCATTTCCGCCTTCAAAGCTGCTTTTCCTATGCTTTCTATCTTCTTAGCGGCTTGCTCCGCAGCCCATGGTTCAATTAGTAAGCGAAACTGAAACAACTCCTCGAGATCTGAAATGCTTAATAGTCTGGTGGCCCTGTAACCCTTAAGGGCCTCTTTCTCGATTAGTCCATCAGACTCTAAGCGCGCTAAAGCTTCTCTGACTGGAGTCTGTGAAACTCCTAAGTGAGCTGAAATGGCATCAATATTTACTCTGGCTCCAGGCGTGATTTTATACTCAAAGATCATTGCTTTAATCATGTCATAAGTTTCATCAGAGAGAATTGATCGGCGGGCGATTGCTTTCTTTGGTGTAAGCGCTAGGGGTTTCTTTGCCACATTTAACACCCCCTCTAATTAATTGAAATCTCTTATGAAAATTTACTTAGGTAAACGAATTCCGTGCATTCCGCCATCTACGGCCAAAACTGTCCCAGTAGTTGATGACTGACCAGGGCTGGCTAAATAGACAATTGCGCTAGCTACCTCTGAGGCAGAAACCAAGCGACCCAAAGGCTGTCGAGCCTCTAAAGCCTTACGTTCTGTGACTGGATCCTTAGTTTGGGAGAGTAAACGTGAAACCCATGGAGTGTCTGCAGTACCCGGATTAACACAATTAACCCGAATTTTATCGTTTATGAGATCTGCTGCCATAGCCAGAGTTAAGGAAAGAATCGCACCTTTACTCGCGCTGTAGATCGCCCGTTTGGGTAGGCCTGCTGTTGCAGCAATCGAGCAAACATTAACAATTGAGGCGCATTTACTCGCTCTTAAGAGAGGAAGTGCTGCTGCACTTACTCGAGACGTTCCTACGACATTAATGTTTAAGACTCGTTGCCAATCATCTTCTGTAGAATCTTCGATACTTCCAATTGCCCCAACACCAGCATTATTTACTAACATGTCAACGACATTAGTTTCTTTACTAAGTGCAGTAAATGTATTTTTAACACTTGAAGGATTTCCGATGTCACATTCCAGGAAAGTGGCATAAGGCTTCATTTCCCCAAGGCTTAGATCTAGACCAAAGACTTTCACGCCGCTCTTATGAAAACTCTCAGCCACTGCCAACCCAATACCAGAACCAGCGCCCGTTACTACTGCTACTAATCCCTCTAGATTTTCAGTCATGCAACATCCTCACCTTTCCAATATGCGCCACTTGGAAATGAGTAGTCGCTAATGCTCTTCTGGTGCATTTCTGCGCCAGATCCGGGCAATCTTGGAGCCATGTAATTGCCTTGCTTAATAATAACTGGCTCTAAGAAATGGTGATGTAGATGATTTACATACTCAACAACTCTTCTGTCATGATGTCCTGTGACTGCAACAGCGTCCCACATCGCAAGGTGTTGGACCATTTCACACAAACCCACTCCTCCAGCATGTGGGCAAACTGGAATCGAAAACTTTGCTGCGAGAAGAATATTTGCTAGATTTTCATTAACCCCAGCTACTCGTGTGGCGTCAATTTGCATCACAGATATTGCACCCGACTGGAGTAATTGTTTGAAGATAATTCTAGAGCTTGCCATTTCTCCAGTTGCAATTGGAGTGGGAAAAACTGCTTTTGAGATCGCAGAATGTCCTAAAACATCATTTGGGCTGGTTGGCTCTTCAACCCAGGTTAATTTGAATTCTTGTAATGAATTTATCCACATGATTGCCTGATCTACATCCCATACTTGATTAGCATCGATGGCAATTGGGTAATGTGGTCCAACAAGATCACGCACCTTTCTAAGGCGGCGGCGGTCATCTTCTAAAGATTTTCCACATTTGAATTTTATAAGGCCAAACCCATCATCAATTGCGTGTTTTGTTAGGTCCAGCATCTTCTCGTCACTGTAACCTAACCAACCTGGCGATGTTGTGTAGGCTGGAAGACCTTTTTGCAGAAGCACTCTTTCATTAGAGTCTTTCTCTCTCTCACTCTTCTTTAGAATTGCTAATGCATCATTTTTACTCAGAGCATCACTAATGTATCTAAAGTCGATAGCATTAATAATCTGCTCTGGGCTCATCTCTGATAAGAGTTTCCAAAGTGGGACTCCTCTTGCCTTGGCAAACAAGTCCCACAAGGCATTCAAAATGGCACCTGCACCCATATGAAATACCCCAGAGTCAGGCCCAAGCCATCTAATCTGACTATCAGCACTTAACTCGCGGGCTATCTGCCCAATATTTGAAAAAGCATCTCCAATATCTAATCCAACTACTTTTTCTGCTAGCATCTTTATGGCAGTTAGCTGGACATCATTACCACGACCAATCGTGAAAACCAAAGAGTCTCCATAAAGGTTAGAAACATCCGTTCTTACACGTAGATAAGCTGCTGAGTAGTCGGGATCTTGATTCATCGCATCTGAACCATCGAGCATCTTTGATGTTGGAAAACGAACGTCAAACGATTCGTAGGCGATTATTTTTGTCATTGGTTCACATACTTTTTAAGACCTTCTGGAACGCCGGATTCGGCCCAAATGCTCTCAAAGCCCACCCCATGGCCTTTTGGTGCATGCACCAGTCCATTACTATCAACGAGAGATTCACGCGTTATCGGATTGCCCCAAATTAAAGACTCATAGTAACTATTATTTTTTATCGCCATGCAGAGGTGAGCGCTTTCCAGCCCCATTCCATGAACTTCAGCGCGTAGATGATAGGCATCGGCGAGATGGGCTATGCGCATGGCGCCAGTGAAACCGCCACGCAAGAAAGTGCTAGTTCTAAGTGCAGCTGCAACCCCAGTCGCAGCAAAGTCTCCAGCACTCATGTGTGCCCCATCGGTAACCTCGCCAAGGAGTAATGGAATTTTTATCCTATCACCTAACCATTTATATGCTGTAATGCTAAATTCACGCATAGGTTCTTCATACCATGCAAAACCTGAGTCGTAGAGTGAATGTCCGAGATAGAGAGCGTCCATTAAATCAAATCCTGCAGAACCGTCATACATCAATGGAACGTCATCACCTACATGAGCACGCAGTCGTTGGCCCAACAACGCATCTTTTTTAGCATCTCCAAAGGCATGCAACTTGATTGCTGGATATCCCAACGCTAATGCTTGATCAGCGATATCCAGAAATTCTTCAATACTTGAGTAAGTAACGGTAGAGGCATATGCAGGAATAGATTCACGAAACCCACCAAGTAATTTATAGACCGGAAGTTTGGCCTGCTTCCCACCAATATCCCAAAGAGCTACATCAACGACATGAGTTAAGTTTGGTGGAAAGCGTTCTATGCGATCGAGCTCCCAGGCCCTCTCCCATAAGTATTCGCGCTGCAAAGGGTCTTGGCCGATTAGCTCGTCTCTAAATCTTCGGTCGACATAATCCTTGAGTATTACTCCTCGATTAACCGAGGCTAATCCAGTGATACCAACATCGGTCTGGACCACTAGCCAAGCCCCAATGTGTGAGCCTTCTGAGCCAGGCAACCCTTTACGCCAGACAAATGTCGGAGAGAATCCTTGCCGCTCGTCAAAGACCACATCGACATTGGTGATTTTCATAGCCCTGTCTCGGAACCTTTCTTTATAACAACTTTATAACACCTTTTTTAGGACTTTTTCGAACGAGAAAACTTTGGTCGGATACCCAAGTTAGGACCCAGGAATACTATACGAAATAGTATTCCTACCCCTAGGCTGTACGCAACTAGTGCCAAGGGCGAATCAAGCCCTCTAGCCAGTTCGAGAAAAGGGGAAAATCTTGAAAAAGAATTACAAGTTGATTGCAATATTTGCGGCAACTGCGATGGTTGGTACAACATTGATGGCAATGCCTGCAAAGGCAGCGAAGCCAAGTATCACAATCTGGGTTGATGCGCCACGCCTACCAGGTGCAAAGTTGTATGCACAAATAATGAAGGCAAAGGTAGATGTGAAGGTTGAACTTCATGCTCAGGCAGATCTTGTTCAAAAAGTTGCACTTTTCAATCGGGTTAAAAAAGGATGGCCAGATGTTGTATTTGGTCCACCAAATGACGTATCTGTTCTGCGCGATGCACAAAATGCACGTGCTCTAAATGATTTAGCCCCAGCTTCATTCTGGAAAGATATGGAAGCAGGCAATCAGTGGTGTAAGGGTTCAGACGGAAAGTACTACTGTGTAAAAAATGACCTTGCACAAACGGTTCTTTGGGTAAATACAAAATTGATGAAGGATTTTGGATACACAGTCCCAAAGACCATGTCTGAATTTGAAAAGATTGGTCTTGACATTGCGAAAAATCACCCAGGATATTCAGTTGGCGCACTAGGCGCACAAGGCGCTTATTCATCATTCCTGTGGCCATCGCAATGCCCAGTGAACCAGGCGACTTCTGCAACAGCAGTCAAGATTGCCCCTAATTCACCAAAATGCACTCGTGCGACTACGCTTCTAAATAACTTGGTTGCTGCTGGCGCGATGTCGACATCTGCTCCTTGGGATGCTGACTTTCTTGAGACTTACGGAAAAGCCAACAAGGTTGTTATGACAATCGGACCATCATGGTTCGGTGAGTTCGTCATCCGCCCAGCTGGCTCTTGGGCAGTTCCAGCAGGTCAGATCACGGCAGCCCCAATGCCGCTTTGGGATGGAGAAAAAATCAATTACTCAGGCGAATGGGGTGGCGGAATTTACACAGTTTCACCTCACTCTAAATTCCCTAAAGAAGCATTAGCTTTCGCAATCTTTATGGTTAGCGATAAGCGAAACGTGGTTGATGTTGCTAATCCAGATGGCTCAAAGGGCGCTCCTACTTTCCCTGCATCACAAAAGGGAAATGCGCTCTGGAAAGCAAAGGTCTCCTCTGATAAGTACTACTCCGCAGATCCATATCCTGCGATGCTAGAGCAGTCAAAGAAGATCTTCTCAGGTGAAAAGCCTGTTTCGTATGACTCAAATAGCGCAATGGAGGGAGTATTCTCGAACGAACTTAAGAAATCTAAGAACGCTCAGACTGCTCTGGAAGCATTTGCGACATATGCAACAAACTTAGCTAAACAGCTTGGCTATAAAGTTGCTACCTCCTAAGTAGATAGAGGGACTAGTAGTGCGCGTTGACCAGTAAAAAAGTCAACGCGCACTTGCTAAATTAACGAGATTAAAGTTGTCCGTTGCTACATCAAGTTGATAATCATTTGAGGAGTTTGACCCTTATGGTTAAGCGAAAAAAGACTAGAGGAAGCAGTAATCTAGCCATGTGGGTGATGTTTTCCCCATACTTATTTTTACTTATCTCTTTCGGCCTCATTCCTGTCATTATGGCTGTTCTTGAGGTTCCACATGAATCTCGTGTAAACCCCGATGGTGGTTGGGATGCATTTAAGATTGTTCTGCAGGATTTTCGATTCCTACCAGCGGTAAAAAACGTACTTGGATTTATGGCAATTTTTGTCCCAACCACAATAGTTTTTGTAATAGCAATGGCTCTTATGCTCGATGTAAATCCAACAGCCTGGAAGAAATGGCTTCGTATGGCTTACATTGTTCCAGCATCTGTATCAGGAGCTGTGGCAGTCCTAGTTTGGTACGCACTCCTACAGCCAGCATTTTCTCCTATTAAAGAGCCACTTTCTTGGGTTGGATTGATAACAAGCGATCAAATTTGGCAGACCAGAAACCTCGTTTATATATTTGCTGTGATGGCCTTCTTCGCGATTGCAGGTAACTGGATTCTGATTCAATTCGGATCTTTACAGTCAATTTCTGGAGAAGTAATCGAAGCGGCTCGTATCGATGGATGCTCAGCACTTCAGATTGCTTTGAAAATTAAATTACCTCTGATTAAGAAGTACATTGTTTATATGGGCGTACTCATCTTTGCGGGTGGCCTCCAGATCTTCGTTGAACCCCAATTGATTGATGGGGGTATCTATTCTGGAATTGCCGAGGCCTGGTCGTTAGATCAACTTTCTTTCGAACTCGCTTTTACATCTGGCGATTTTGGTGGGGCATCTGCGCTTTCTTTGATGCTCTTGGTTCCAAGTCTTATTGGGGCTCTTATTGTTATCTTCAAGACAGACATGTTTGAAGAAGCAGAGATAGAGAGCAAGAAGAAAGCTGAGGTTTAATTTATGTTGAAAACCTTCGCCCCTAGTTCGCGCCAGATTAAACTGCGTCAAGAAAGTCGAATTTGGAGTTGGGTAGTAAATGCATGGCTTATCTTCTTCGCCTTTGTGAGCATTATTCCGATGATTTGGTTGCTTCTTGCACCAAGCAAAGAAGATCCTGATATCACCAACCGTCACCCATTGGCATTCGGAAGTTTTGGTAATTACATCAAGGCCTGGAAGAACCTTCAATTCTTCGATGATGGCGTGATGCTGACTTGGGTAATCAATTCGCTCTGGTACACCGCCGCAATTGTTGTCATCGCAACCACTACTGCATCTATGGCTGGTTTTGTTCTTTCAGCTTCTAAAATTCGATTCAAGAGAGCATTTCTCATTTCAACTCTCATCACAATGCTTGTGCCTCCGATGGCTCTTGTTGTGCCAATATTTATTTTGATGGATCAAATCTCGTTAATGGATAATCCAATTGCAGTGATTTTGGTTTCATCACTCTATCCATTTGGCGTATTTCTCTCATATATTTATTACAGTACGACAATTCCTAGAGAACTCTACGAATCAGCACAGTTAGATGGCTGTAATGATTTTCGACTTTTCTCTAAGATTGCGCTGCCTCTCTCATGGCCTCTGATTTCACTCCTTGCCTTCTTTGCCTTCATTGGTAATTGGGCTAACTATTTTCTTCCTTACATATTGTTACCATCTAGCGAGAATTACACGCTGCCTATTGGTCTTGGCTTTCTTTTTTATTCAACCCCTGCAATCAACCCCGGCGTCGGAGCAACTTCTGTACCAATCTACAAACCAGAGATTGCTCTTGCTGGAGTATTAATTGCGTTGCCAATCATGATTGTCTTTTTGGTATCTCAGAAGCGCTTGGTCAGAGGTATGCTTGCTGGTTCAATCAAAGAGTAAGGTCCCTTTGATGGACCGGTCAGTCCAACCATTTAGCGCGGGAGATCGCGCTATGTCTGACTTACTTGGCGGAAAAGGTGCCAACCTAGCTGAGATGGTAGGCCTTGGAATACCTGTTCCAGATGGTTTCACAATCATCACGAAGGTGTGCCAGGAATATTTGAAGACGGGAAAATTGAGTTCCAGCATCCTTTCTGAAATCAAAGAGGCAATCATCGTGCTGGAGAAAAAAATTGGAAAATCGTTTGGCGATCCTGCAAATCCACTTCTAGTTTCTGTCAGATCAGGGGCTAAATTTTCCATGCCAGGGATGATGGAGACTGTGCTTAACGTTGGAATGTCCAAAGATGTCGCTAAAACACTAAGCAAAATAACGGGTGACTCTAGGTTTGCCTGGGACTCCTATCGTCGCTTTGTAGAGATGTTTGGTAAGACTGTCTGTGAGATTTCTGCAGAAGAATTTAATGCAGCATCCATTCCTCTTATAGGTAAATCTGGAGGGCAAAGTGTCGCTGACCTTGATAGCGCATCTCTTGAGCAGGTAGGGGATATCTACGTTGCTATTGTTGAGAAACATACTGGAAAGAAATTTCCTTTTGATGCTCACTCTCAGTTAATTAATGTGATTGAAGCAGTTTTTCGCTCATGGAATTCGGAGCGAGCACAGCTCTATCGTCGTCGAGAACGGATTAGTTCTGAATTAGGAACTGCAGTGAATGTCCAAGCGATGGTCTTTGGGAATATTGGCGAAACTTCAGGTACAGGTGTGTGCTTTACGCGAGATCCTGGAAGCGGGGCCCACGGAGCCTACGGTGATTACCTCCCGAGAGCCCAAGGCGAGGATGTAGTTGCCGGTATTCGTAATACATATCCATTGACCTATTTAGATGAACTAAATCCCGATGCCTATCAGGAGCTATTAAAAGTTATGTTGCTTTTAGAAGCTCATTATCAAGATATGTGTGATATCGAATTTACTGTAGAAAAAGGCAAGCTTTGGATTCTTCAAACTAGAGTCGGGAAGCGAACTGCTGAAGCAGCTTTTAAAATTGCTTCCCAACTGGTTGACGAAGGCGTAATAAACTTGAATCAAGCCTTAAATCGCGTTAGTGGAGAACAGCTTATTCAACTCATGTTTCCGCAGTTTGACCTTTCTAAAGTGCCAGAAGAGTTGACTCGCGGCATTGCAGCCTCGCCTGGAGCCGCTGTTGGGTCAGTCGTATTTGATCCGAGAGATGCTGCAGACAAAGCTTTAGCAGGAGAGAAAGTCATACTGGTTCGGCGAGAAACAAATCCGGATGACTTGGTAGGTATGGTTGCGGCACAAGGAATTCTCACTTCAAGAGGAGGTAAGACTTCTCATGCTGCCGTTGTAGCAAGAGGAATGGGCAGAGCTGCGGTGTGCGGGACTGAAACTATTGAAGTTGATCTTGAAAGGAAACTTTTTATCTGTGGTGAGACTACTGTTCGCCAAGGAGAGACAATCTCTATCGATGGAACTACCGGTGCTGTATATCTTGGGCAAGTAGCGGTGGTGCCAAGCCTTGTTACTAAGTATGTTCAAGGGTTGCTGGATCCAGATCTAGATCAAGCATCATCACTTATTAAGAGCGTGCATCGAATTATTACTCATGCTGATGAAGTGCGAAGAATGAGCGTAAGAGCTAATGCTGACACTCCAGAGGATGCTCGAGTAGCACGCCAAATGGGGGCTGAGGGTATTGGCTTGACTAGAACAGAGCACATGTTTCTTGGAGATAGAAGGGTCTTAGTTGAAAAATTAGTGCTTGCAACTAGTGACGACGAGCGTAGAAACATTGTTACCGAAATGGAGAAGCTGCAATACAGTGACTTTGTTGGGATCCTGCGGGAAATGAGTGGCTTACCAGTCACAATTCGCCTTCTTGATCCACCACTTCACGAATTCTTAACGAATCAATCCACCCTTGCAGTTGAAATAGCTTTAATTCAAGAACGAGGCCAGGTTGTGGATGAGCGAAAGCTAGCTTTGAATCGAGCTGTAAACCGTTTACATGAATCAAATCCCATGATGGGCCTGAGGGGAGTTCGCCTGGGTGTTTTGATTCCTGAGTTGTTTGCAATGCAAGTGCGTGCCCTTACAAATGCGGCATTAACCGTTCGAAAAGAAGGATTGGATCCAAAGCCAGAAATAATGATTCCTCTTGTAGCTTCGCAGCGCGAACTTCTCTACTTCAGATCTTTTCTTGAGAACGAAGTGGATAGAGTTTTAAAGAGCGCAGGGGAAAAAATGAGTATAAGTATAGGTAGCATGATAGAGACACCTCGTGCCGCTATAACGGCAGCTAAACTTACCGACTATTCAGATTTTTTCTCTTTTGGCACAAATGATTTAACTCAATTGACCTGGGCCTTCAGTCGTGATGATGTGGAATCCTCTTTCTTGCCACGCTACTTGGATCTTGAGCTTCTACCCTTCAGCCCCTTTGAGTCTTTAGATGAGGATGGGGTCGGTTTGTTAATCAGAATTGCTTGTGATGCAGTTAGAAAGTTGTCACCTGATGTGAAGCTTGGAATATGTGGTGAGCATGGAGGTGATCCACGAAGTATCGATTTCTTTCATGACGTTGGCCTAGATTATGTTTCTTGCTCTCCCTTTAGGGTTCCAGTTGCGCGCCTTGAAGCTGGACGAGCGGCAGTTACTGCGGGAAAATCTTTTGGAACTACCTCATGAAGCACAACGAAAAGATAAAGCTACGCACCGGTGTAGAGATCTCACGCCTATCGCTAGGGACCGCAGCCTTTGGAGGTCTATACAAATCTGTAAGTGACCAGGATTGTACTGAAACAATAAATGCAGCCTTGGATAGTGGGATTAACTTTATAGACACTGCTCCTCACTACGGAAAGGGAGTAGCTGAGAAACGTATCCGACGAGGACTAGGGAGTAGAGATCGTTCAACCTTTGTCATCTCAACCAAGATAGGAAGGTTGTTAGTTCCTAGCTCTAATGATGTCGATGACTTCTTTATGGATGCAGATAATACTGTCGAGCGAAAACTTGATTACAGTTCATTTGGGGTGAGAAAGTCTCTAGAGCAATCATTAGAAAAACTTGGTATGGACAGTGTTGAAATACTCTTTATTCATGATCCAGATGATCATGCTGATGAGGCAATAATGCAGGCTTATCCTGAACTAGAGCGAATGCGCTCAGAGGGAATGATAAAAGCGATTGGGGTGGGCATGAATCAATGCGAAACACCCACACGAATTATCAACGAAACTGATATTGACATGGTTTTAATTGCTGGCCGCTATTCTCTTCTTGATCAACAGGCACAACGGGAACTCCTACCAACTGCCTTAAATCGCAACGTAGATGTTATCGCGGCCGGGGTATTTAATTCAGGAATTTTGGCAAACCCAGTGATCGGTGCAACTTATGATTATTTTCCAGCAAGTGATGAAACACTACGCAAAGCAATAAGAATTCGAGAAGTTCTTTCAAGTCACAACGTTTCACTGACTAGTGCAGCCCTACAATTTCCCTTACGTCATCCGGCCGTTAAGTCTGTTTTAGTTGGCTGCCGCAGCGCCGAGGAAGTTAGGAAAAATTGTGATGATTTTAGCAAATATATAGAGGAACAGGTCTGGGAAGACCTTGAGAGCGTGCTTCAGGTAGCGGTGATTAATCCATGACTTTAGATGATCAAACCCAATCTTTTCTCGAGAAGGTACGAGCTGCCGGACTTCCAGATATCGCTGAACAGGGACCAAAATTGGCACGTATATATTCACACCTAGACCCAGATTCCTCTGGACCCATTGATAAGAGTGTAGATATCTCATTTGAATTCTTTACTAGTTCAACAGCTGATTTAGTCGTTGCTATATACAAACCAGAGACTAAAAACGCAGAATTGCGGCCAGCGATGGTTTACTTTCACGGCGGTGGGTGGGTCATCAATTATATTGGAAAGTATCATGCACAATTGGCTGCCTTAGCAAAAGAAACTAACTCCATCATTGTTTCTGTCAACTATCAAAAAGCACCTGAACATAAATTCCCGATCCCATTCAATGACTGTTATGAGGGGCTGGAGTGGACCGTGGTAAATGCTCAGCGTCTTGGTATTGACGTAAATCGTCTTGGTGTTGGGGGTGATAGCGCGGGTGGAAATTTAGCCTCAGCTGTAGCTCTTGCCTGTCGAGATCGAGGCCAAATTAAACTTGCCTATCAACTTCTGATTTATCCTTGTAATGGTCCAGAGTTTGTCGACTCAGCAGATGTTCCAAATGCTACTGGTTTTGGCTTAACACAAAGAGGTATGAAGTGGCTTTGGGATATGTATCTCAGTGGACCAGCAGATCGAAAAAACCCCTACGCCGTGCCTCATTGCGCAGCCTCATTTAATGATCTTCCACCAACAATTTTGATAACTGCTGAATATGACGTCTTACGTGAAGACGGGATTGCATATTACAAAAAACTTATCGATGCAGGTAATCAGGTGAGATATCGAGATTGGCCTGGGATGATCCATGGATTCTTTAATCTTGGGAAGTATATTGATGAGGGAATTAACATCAGGAATTGGTTTACTCAGCAAATAATAGATATCGTTGGTAAGTAATGCCTCTTATAGAATTAAAGGGAATGACCTGGGATCATGTCAGAGGTCATGATTGCCTAGTTAAATCAAATGACTTTCTAAAATTGAATTATGGGATTTCAATCAAGTGGGATGCTCGCTCACTTCTAGCTTTTGGGGATCAACATATTTCAGAGTTTTTTCATGATTATGACTTAATGATTATCGATCACCCACACGTCCCCGATGCAGTAGAGGCTGATGCTGTTATTGCTTTTGAGGATTTTGCGACAATTTCAGAACTTCAACTTTTGGAGAGTACTAGTGTTGGACAGTCTCATAATTCCTATCTATATAAGGATAGACACTGGGCTCTTGCGATTGATACTGCAGCGCAGGTGAGCGCCTTTCGAGGCGATAAAGCGGATCGCTCTCCAGTTTTCTGGAGTGATGTATTTGAATTAGCACGCAAAAGGGAATTGTTGTGGGCGTATAAGCCAGTAGATGCCTTTAGTACTTTTGCCACGATGATGGCACAAAAGAATGCCCCACTTCAAGCAGGTATGGAATTTATTGATAAAGATGTTGCTCTGGAAGTTTTGGAATTCATGATCGAGCTGGCATCGTTAGTCCCAGAATTCTGCGCAAGGAGTAATCCGATTGAAATAGCGGAGGTCTTAAGTGGCAGCGACGATTATGTTTATGGAGTCTGTATGTATGGATACAGTAATTACTCAAGAGTTGGCTTTAGAGAGAAACTATTAACTTATGATGATGTTCCATCCTTTGATGGCTTAGCAAGTGGATCGCAGCTAGGGGGAGCTGGAGTCGCAGTCTCTTCAAGGAGCACGAAGACTCTAGCAGCAGTAAAGGCAGCCATCGCACTCTCTCTCCCCGAGATTCAAGCTAGCACTTATGGCTTAAATGGCGGTCAGCCAGGAAATCTAGTTGCTTGGAAAGATAATGAGTTAAACCAAGTGAGTAACAACTTCTTCAGAAATACGCTCCGCACTCTTGAAAGAGCTTGGGTAAGGCCTAGAGTTCTAGGCTGGCCAGATGTACAGTTCCAGAGTTCACAGATCATCCATAAGTGTCTAGTAGAAAAAAAAGTAAACAATCTAGATGTAGAGCAAATTTTCAATACCTACCAGAAGTACGCAAAGGAGTAAAAAGTGCAGCAATTATTTGATCAATACTTACTTGACTCATCAGTTATCTCAATAGGTAGAACGATTACTGAGGCCGATATTGTCTTGCACGCAGGCCAAACTGGAGATTTCTACCCTCACCATATGGATGCTGAGTGGTGTAAAAGTTTTAGTCCGTTTGGCCAAAGAGTCGCTCATGGAACTCTGGTGCTCGTAGTCGCAGTTGGAATGCTAGCTGGCGAGATAAATGAGGCTGCTTTCAGCTATGGCTATGATCGAATCAGGTTCATTGCGCCAGTTTTTATTGGGGACACTATTACCTCAAAAGGCGTGATTGTGGGCAAGAGAGATTATGCAAAAAACCCAGAGGAGTTTGGGATTGTTGAGGAGCAAGTAACTGTCACGAACCAAAGAGGAGAAACTGTAATTGCATTCATGCATCTCTATTTGGTAAGGAAGAAGTAATGCTTTGGAACTTAGATTCTCGAGTGCGTAGCGCCATGGTTTCAGACTCACTGGATTTACTTGGAATCCGAAATAATGCTATGGATGCGAGTATTTGTGCTCTCCGCCCAGGGATGCGAGCTGTTGGGGTTGCGGCGACGATTAAATTTATTCCTGATACAGACTTCGATGAGGTAGATCCTTATGGAGATGCAATAAATTTTCTTGATGGATTAAGAGAGGATGAAGTTGCAGTGGTTTCAACAGGTGGCGAATGCCTCTCCGCTTTTTGGGGAGAGCTATTTTCTGCTGCTGCCAAAGGTCGCAAAGCGACGGGAGTCGTAGTCGATGGGCCACTTCGCGACACTGAACAGGTTGTCGCACTTGAATTTCCCGCTTTTGGAAAAGGAGTACGCCCTTATGACTATAAAGGGCGGATGCGCGTAGTCCAGAGTAGAACTCCCGTGACCTGTGGTGGGGTTGAAGTAAATCCGGGTGATGGAGTTATTGCAGATGCCGATGGTGTTGTTGTTGTCCCTAAGGAGCATCTAAAAAAGGTAAGTGATCTTGCCAATACTAGAGCTAGTAGTGAGACTGTGGTCTTAAAAGAGTTACTTGCAGGGAAAAGTGTTCGAGAGGTATGGGACGCATACCGCGTTCTATAGAGAGAGGAAATAAGATGACAAGAGAGATTATCGATACGCACCAACATCTGTGGGTGATGAGCCAGCGAGCTTATAGTTGGATAGAGCCAGCCTATGGCCCTCTTTATGACGATTTCACTCCTGAACGCCTAGCTCCAGAGATACCAACATCGGGAGTCACCAGTTCTATATTGGTCCAAGCAGCTGATACCTATGATGATACTTTCTATATGCTCGATGTTGCAGAGCATTCAGATTTCGTTCAAGGTGTAGTTGGTTGGGTTCCCTTTGAGAGACCCGAGGAATCGCGTACTGCACTAGCGATTCTTGCAAAAAATAATTATTTCAAGGGAGTCCGAAACCTAACTCATGACTATTCAAACCCTAAGTATGATTCTGATGATGCTTGGATAACAAGGCCAAAAGTGTTAGAGACATTGAAATATGTTGAAGCTGCGGGCTTGACTTTGGATTATGTCTCAATCAAACCTGAACACACTAAAAACATAGTGACAATTGCGAAGAAGTTTCCCCGATTAAAGATTGTAGTGGATCACTTTGCAAAGCCACCGATAGCAAGTAAAACTATGGAGCCCTGGGCTTCCTCTATGGCAGAGATTGCAGTATTTCCAAACGTTTATGCCAAACTCTCTGGGCTAAATACTGCTTCTGACTTGGCCAATTGGACTGTAGCTGATTGGCAGCCTTACGTAGATTTCATGATTAAAACTTATGGTGCACAGCGAGTCATGATGGGTGGGGATTGGCCTGTGATAGTTCTAGGAAATAGCTACGTTGAAGTATGGAAAGCTCAACTCGAGGTAATTTCCGGCTATAGTCAGCAAGACCAAGAGTGGATGTTAAGCAAGTGTGCCAAGGTCTTTTACAATCTTTAGAAGAATCAATCTAGAAGGGATTTATTATGCAACGTTATGCCTCAGTCATTGGGATACCAAAGGAGAATCGGGCCGAATATGAGCGCCTTCATTCTGCGGTCTGGCCTGAAGTCCTAGCCAAGATAAGTGAAGTCAATATCCGTAATTACTCAATTTATCGATATGGAGAGCTCCTATTCTCTTACTTCGAATATATAGGGAACGATTTTGATGGGGATATGGCCAAAATGTCTGCAGATCCCAAGACACAAGAGTGGTGGAGCGTTTGTATGCCACTGCAACGACCTCTGAGTGAGCGCGCCGAAGGTGAGTGGTGGGCGACAATTCCTGAGGTATTTCATGCCGATTAAATCCCTTGATAAATCAGAACTTCCCCTGAATGGGATTTTAGTTTTAGATTTTTCACAATTTCTCGCTGGCCCAGTTTCTGCAATGCGACTTGCAGATTTGGGTGCGAGAGTAATAAAGATTGAAAGGCCCGGAGTTGGAGACATCGGTCGTACCCTGGCTTTTGCAGGATTAGAAAAAGATGGCGATACTCTCTCGTTTCACATCATGAATAGAAATAAAGAGAGCTACGCTGCTGATCTCAAGAGCTCTGAAGGCTTAAAGGAAGTTTGGGAGTTAGTAAAAAGAGCAGATGTGATTATCCAGAATTTTAGACCCGGAGTCATTGAAAGACTTGGTTTGGGTTATGAGGAAGTCAGAAAAGTAAATCCTAGATTAATTTATGCCAGTGCTACTGGCTATGGAGCAGTAGGTCCATTCAAAGATCGTCCAGGGCAAGATTTGCTAGCTCAATCAATTTCTGGGCTTCCTTGGCTAAATGGTCGAGCAGGTGATCCACCAATTCCAGTTGGCTTAGCTGTTGCAGATATATTCACATCGGCTCATCTAGCTTCAGGAGTTATGGCCCTTCTGCTTCGGAGAGAGAGAACCGGACAAGGAGGTTTTGTTGAATCGAGCTTGTTGGAATCGATGCTGGATCTGCAGTTTGAGTTAATCTCAGGAAACTTATTTGATCCAAAAGTTATAGTTAATCGAGGTGCAGGAAATTCAGCTCACGCATTCCTTCCCGCCCCATATGGCCTGTATGAGACGGAGGATGGCTATTTAGCAATAGCTATGACCCCGATTCCTCAATTGGGAAAGCTTCTGGGCGTGGATCTTGAAGAATATCAAGACCCGAAATCCTGGTGGAGCGACCAAGAGCAGATAATGAAAAAGTTAAGTTTTGCGTTAGCCAAAAACAAAACAGAGTATTGGCTTGAAATCTTAGATAATGCAGATATCTGGTGTGCTCCAGTTTTGACACTGCCTGAACTAATCTCACATCAAGGTTTCAAAGCCATAGATATGGTTCAAGAAACCATTAGACCTGGAAAAGATGGAGTAGAGGTGAAGATATCAACTACAAGATCTCCTCTTAGGGTCGATGGCAAAACCATTAAGCACTCTAAGGGAGCACCTCATGTTGGACAAGACACAGAAAAAATCCGAAAAGAATTTCAAATCTAGGAAAAGGTAGCAAAGTTCATGAAAAATCCAAATCCAGATAAAGATAAACGCTATGAGATTCCAGTGTGGAATCAAGATGTAAAATTATATGAAGATTACCAAGTAGGTGAAGTCGATCGCTCACTGAGACGAACCATCTCTGAGGGTGAAGTGATGCTTTTCAATTCTTTGGTTTTAGATATGCATCCCTATGTTGGAGATGACATTTGGGCAAGAGAATATGGCCTCTTCAAAAAACGTCTAGTCCCAGGCGCTATGGTCTTTAGTTATGGCTTAGGTCTGTTTGCACATAACAATGTGAGCACATTCAGCTACGGATATGACAAGTTACGTTTTATTAAGCCAACATTCATCGGAGATACCATCTATGGAATGCGTACTCTGCTTGAGAAGACTCCCAAATATGACAATATGGGCCTTTTCAAAGTGAGTTATGAGATATTTCGTGCAGATAACGAGGAATTAGTTCTATATACAGAACATCTTCAAACTGTCCTCTACAGAACCTCTCAAGATGAGAATTTAAAAAAAGAAGGGAAGGAGAGAGCGTGATTGATCAGTTTAAGGAGATTTCAGAAGCCGTAAGGCTAGAGGTAAAGCCCCAAAACCGGCGAAAGATAGGGATTTGCGGCGCGGGGGGAATTATAGATGGAGCGCATCTGCCAGCCTATAAAAAGGCAGGACTTGATGTGGTGGCCATCTTTGACACTGACTTTAGTAAGGCTAGTGACGTTGCAAAGCGCCACCAAATTTCAAAAGTCTGTAAATCCCTGGAGGAACTGCTCGCAGATCAGAATGTGGAGATTGTAGACATTGCAGTCCCGGCGGTAGCACAACCAGAGATATTCAAGAAAGTAGCAGTGGCCAGGAAACATATCTTGGCTCAAAAGCCTTTTGCTACAACGGTGGCAGCAGGAGAAGAGATGGTGAAACAAGCTGCAAACGCTGGAATCATTGCTGGCGTTAATCAGCAACTACGTTTTCAAGAGGGCGTAGCCGCTGCGCACAAGATGGTCGAGTTAGGCTGGATTGGAAGTATCAGCAATTTCTCTATCACAGTAAATCTTTTGACCCCGTGGGAGTTGTGGCCATGGGCTAAAGATCTGCCTAAATTGGAAGTGATGCTCCACTCAATTCACTATCATGATTTGATTCGCTGGTTCTTAGGAGATCCAAAAACTGTCTTTTGTGCAGCAGGACGAACTCCAGGTCAATTTCCAATTGGAGAAACCCGAACAATCTCAACTGCACTGTATAAAAGTGGTGTTACTTCTATAGTTCATGCCAATCACGTCAACCGTGGAGGAGATAACTATGCGCAATATCGAATTGATGGAGATAAAGGTTCAATCCGTGGAACTCTCGGGCTACTCTATGACTACCCAAATGGTCGAGTAGATACCCTAGAAGTAAATTCACAATCCCTCCCTACAGATGGTTGGATGCCCTATCCAGTAACAACTCGCTGGTTTCCTGATGCATTTATTGGCACTATGGGATCTGTTATGGATGCAATAGCCACAGGTTCTCAACTTAGAGCCTCAGCTCAAGATAACCTCGGTACATTAAGAATGATAGAGGCGCTGTATAAATCTATGGATTCTGGAGCGTCAATTGATCTCTAACTCCCTCTTTGATTTGACCGGAAAAGTAGCGGTGATCACTGGGGGTAATGGTGGCATTGGCCTGGGTTGTGCGAAAGGTCTTGGAGCAGCAGGAGCAAGAATCGCTATCTGGGCCCGTGACGATGAGAAGAGTCAAAGAGCAGTGGCTGAATTGAAAGCGCTTGGCGTCGAGGCTTACTCATACATGGTTGATGTCACCAATAAGGCTGATATCGAGACTGCAATTGACGAGTGTCTTGATGACTTTGGAGGAATAGATATCCTGATTGCAAATGCTGGCGTGAACATTCGCATGCAACCAGAGGAATTTTCAGAGGAAGTCATAAATGAAATTATCGATGTCAATCTCAAGGGCGCATTTTTTTGTGCACAACTCGTTTATCCAGAACTTAAAAAGCGTGGAGGAGGCAAGATTATCCTGATTGGATCACTTACTAGCATTCAAGGAGTTGGTTTTGCCTCGATTTACTCAGCAGCAAAAGGAGGCGTGGTTCAACTGGCTAAGAGTCTGGCTGCAGCTTGGGGGAAAGATAACATTCAGGTGAATACAATTTTGCCAGGCTGGATAGTCACGGAAATGACATCTGTAACTAGAGCAATCGCAGGACTTCCAGAGCATGTACTTTCTCGAACTCCTGCTGCGCGTTGGGGAAAGCCAGACGATTTTGCCGGTGTTGCAACGTTCTTCTCTTCACGAGCTTCTGATTTTGTTACGGGAACTGAAATCCAAATAGATGGAGGATTCACTAGCACTCTTGCTTTGTTTGAACTAGCGAAAGAATAAACTATTTTTTGTAATCGATAACATTAGAAATAATCTCGCCAATAGATTCAATTCCCGTTCTGACTACCTGACCAGAACGAAGATAAACTGGTGGTTTGAAACCCAATCCAACGCCAAAAGGAGTGCCAGTATTGATGATATCGCCTGGATGAAGCTCCATAAATTGACTGATATACCAGACGATGTGCTCGATTCCAAAGAGAAGGTCATTTGTATTGGAATCTTGTTTCATGACTCCATCCACTTCACACCAGAGCCTTAAGTTATCGGCCCTAATTGAATCTGCAGTAACTATCCATGGCCCAATCGGATTGAAGGTGGGAAAGGATTTGCCTTTTACCCATTGTCCAGACCTTTCAATCTGCCAATGTCTCTCGGATACATCTTGAGAGATAGTAAATCCCAAGATATGCGAGGCAGCATTTTTAACAGAATCCAAGTAGAGAGCTCTCTTGCCTATGACAATAGCAAGTTCGACTTCATAGTCTGTAGCTTTACTATTTGGAGGAATAATAATTTCATCATTTGGTCCAACGATGCTATCTGGTGACTTCATAAATATCACGGGTTCGCTAGGGGTCTCAGCATTGGTTTCTCTAATGTGACTCAGATAATTTAGACCTACGCAGATTACCTTTGTGGGAGATTTGATGGGAGGACCAATTCTTGTGCTCTCAATAGCAAGTCTTGGTAGTTTTGAAAGGTCTGTCGCAGATACCTTGGCTAGTGCCCCATCTTCCAAAGATGAGCGTGACCAATCAGATATCAAAGAGTCAACCAAAACAAAGTTTTGGTCAATTACTACAGCGGGCTTTTCTTTACCATTTGGCCCTACCCGAGCAATTTTCATTTCTACTGAACTTCCTCAGGCAAACGTTTTAATCCAGTTGAGGTCTGGAGAACCCTTACATGCTTTGGCTCAAGTTCTTCAAGGGAGTTTACGCCGAGAAGCTTCATAGTGCGCACCATCTCTGATTGCATGATGGTGAGCGCTCGCTCTACGCCCTCTTGGCCCCCAGCCATGAGTCCATACAGATAAGCCCGGCCGATGTAAGCAAAATCAGCTCCTAAGGCCAGCGCCGCCAGTACATCAGCTCCATGCATAATCCCAGTATCAATGTGGATTTCCAGGTCCTTTTTTAGCTCTCTTTTTACATCTGGTAAAAGATGAAGCGGCACTGGTGCGCGATCAAGTTGGCGCCCGCCATGGTTTGAAAGAATAATTGCATCGACCCCATATTTGGCGGCCTTTTTTGCATCTTCAAGTGTCTGGATTCCCTTTATCGAGAGCTTTCCATCCCACTGGGCCCGAATCCACTTAAGGTCTTCAAAGGTCATGGTTGGGTCAAACATAAAATCCAGTAACTCTGCAACTGTGCCTTTCCAATTGGACATGGAGGCGAATTGGATTGAGGGAGTAGTGAGGAAGTTAATCCACCACTCAGGCCTTGGGGCAGCATCAAGAAGAGTTTTCAAGGTTAACCGAGGGGGAACAGTTAGCCCATTTCGAGTATCGCGGAGTCGAGCTCCAGCAGCAGGGACATCGACAGTGAGCATTAAATGTTTGACGCCGCTCTGTTGAGCACGTTTAACCAATTCCATACTTGCATGGCGATCTTTCCACATATACAACTGAAACCAGTTGACTCCATGTGGTGCACTAGCAACCACATCTTCAATGGTGGTGGTTCCAAGAGTGGATAGTGCAAATGGGATACCAAATTTCTCAGCAGCTCTAGCCCCACCAATCTCGCCTTCACTATGCATCATGCGAGTAAAGCCAGTGGGAGCGATACCAAATGGCATTTGGAATCTCTCTCCTAATATCTCACACGACGTATCTACGCTCTTAACATCATGTAATATGTTGGGTCGAAACTCTAAGTCAAGATATGACCGGCGAGCTCGAGTTAGAGTAACTTCTGACTCCGCACTTCCATCGGTGTAATCAAATGGACCCTTTGGAGTGCGCCTTCGTGCAATCTTTCGTAAGTCCCAAATAGTCAATGCTTTTGAAAGTCGCTTCTTTCGAGAAGGTAGAGTTGGCAGAGAAAATCGCAAAAGGGGCGCAAGCTCGCCTATCTTGGGAAACTGGCGTCTCACATTCTTCACTCTAATTCACGCTCTCTAATAGGAGTATTTAGGAATCCTATATGATTGAAGCCAGAATACGTAGTCAGCTATTTTGTCCCCACCCACCTCTAGATTAAAGCCATGGATCTTGAACAAGTGATACTGACAGTAATGGCAATGCCGATAGTTTCATTTACCGCATTTGCCTTTGGAAGAAATCCTTTCATCTGGGCCTTCTGGGCTTATCTATTCCAATTCTGGTGCTTGATTCCTCTCTTTCTCATGAAGAAAAAACCAAGGCAAGAGCTTCCCCAATCAATCCTTAAATTGGCAGGT
>SXGQ01275436.1_pt1 | contig 25985 bp, 21 predicted proteins | sample 3178371 | NCBI WGS metagenome assembly SXGQ01 (sample SAMN11356859, study PRJNA531348) | freshwater metagenome | isolation source: freshwater sample F1-20 | place: China: Fuxian Lake, Yuxi | collected 2017-12-25 | reverse complement strand
GGTGGCGCCAATCAATCCAACAACTGGCTGCGTCACGCCATCAACCGAACTCATAAATTGAACGCGCTTGCCAACAATGCTTCCCGCATCAATGCCGCCGATGGATTTGCAATACACAAAACCATTTGGGTCGATGAAGTTCACCATCAAACCAATTTCGTCGGCGTGGCCGCACAGCGCCAAAGTGATAACGTCTTTACCACTTTTGGCGGGCTCAACGCTTGCAAAACAATTTCCGTAGGCGTCGTTCCAACATCGATCGGCGAATGGCCTGACATAGGAAAGCCAAACTTGTTGGCCGGCTCTTTCATAACCAGAAGGGCTTGGGGTATCAAGTAAAGTCCGAAGAAAGGTCAAGGAGTCTGGGCGCATGGGAAGCGGAATGTACACGCTTGGACCTACGCCGTTACTCGATGACCTCCTTCGGACAAAACCTTAGAAGTTTGGTTAACTCGCTTGCCTGCTTGTCAGGCGCGCGAACGCCGCTTCAAAGTCGCTCAATGACTTTGAAGTTGCTCGAGGCTTGCCACTGGTTGAAGGAGTTGTGATTGGCTTGGGAAACGCAATATTTTGCGGCACCCCTGCCAAGGCCGGCTTGGTTGTGCGACCCATGCGCTCATCCCTTCGCGCCTCCATAGTTTGCTGAAGCTTTGACAAAATGCCGCGCAAATGCTCCAACTTTGAGTTTGCCACTCCTGGTTGCATTGCGATTTTTTGAACTTGACCGTTGCTATTTTCCATAACACTCCCTTTCCTTTCATTGGCGCTGCGAATTGCAGTCACCACACCTACGCAATTCAATGTCGAATATGAAATGATGAAATGCAAGAAATCCCATAACTTTTTCATGAAATTTCCTCTCCCGCACCCCGCATGGGGGTAAATTGGCTTTCTAACACTTTCCAAAGGCTCCAAACCATGAACTTCCGCTTGCTTTACTCGTCAATTCTGCTTGCCGTGTTTACAAATTCGTTGGCGTCCGCGGCCACGATCAACCTTGCACGCTGGCCATCGATAAGTCCAAACGGGCAAAACATGGTGTTTTCTTGGCAAGGCGATTTGTGGCTTGCGCCAAATTCAGTTGTCAGCGATGCGGTGCGAATCACCAACCATCCAGCGGATGAAACGCGATCCGCATGGAGTCCAGATGGCGCGACGATTGCGTTTGAAAGTTCACGCGATGGCTACAGAAATATTTGGACCATGCCTGCGACTGGCGGCGAAGCGACACAAATTACTTTCGGTGAATCTGCTTGTTCGTTGAGCGCGTTCGCAAACAACGCCGCGGGAGTGCCAACTATTTATTTTGATTCGGCGCGCGAAGGAGACTTTTATCGAGTGCCCCGCTGCTACTCGGTTCCTGGCGTGGGTGGCCGCATTGAACGCTTGAACCAAGCCTTTGGAACCAGCGCATCGCCGAATGGTCGCGGTCAATATTTAATCGAGCGTGGTGGAAGTTCGTGGGCGCGCCGCGGGTATCGCGGTTCGGATCAGCGCGATGTGTGGTTGTTCGATTCAAATAAACCAATGGAGCAGGCGTTCACGCGGCTCACTCAATTTGCGGGCAACGATGGGCAGGCGAAATGGTGCGGCCCGAACCAATATCTGATGCTCTCGGAGCGCGATGGCGTGGTCAATCTATATAGAAGAAATGTGGCGGACGCTCTGGAAGCTGCGGGTGAAAAATTAACCAATTTCACCGACGATATTGCGTCATTTGATGTAGCCGCGGATGGTCGCAGCGCTGTGATCGCATCTTGGAACAAGTTGTACACGCTTGATCTTGCGACAAGCCAAGCGCAGCCTCAACCCATCGCACTTTCCGCGTCCGTGGATACGGTCGAAGCCGTCGAGGTGCGCCGTGTTGGAAAAGATATTTCAGAGGCGACCTTAAGCCCGGATGGAAAAACGATGGCGTTCGTTGCATACGGTGATGTTTTTGTGCGCAGCATGGATGAGAAGTCTCCGGTGGCGCGCGTCACGTTGCCACCGTCGCATGAGCGCGACATTGCATGGAGTGCCGATGGAAGTCGATTGTATTTTGTGAGCGATTTGGATGGCAACGAAAATATTTTTGAAGCCATAGTGTCGCGCACGCGCGGCGAAGTGCGCAAAGATGCCAAGACAGCGATGGCGTTGCCAAAAGCAAGCGTGGAAGAACCAACAAGCGCGCAAGAGCCAACGCCAAGCGTGGAAGAACCGAAGACCACGCCAGATGCGCCGCAAGCCAAACAAGACCCCGTGGACGCGCCAGAAACTGACGCGCCAACCACAAATAACACTGAGAAACCCTTGGAAAATCAAGCCGCTGAAAGCGCTGATGCGTCGGAACAAAATCCATCCGAGCCCAAACCGCCAGTGGATTTTCGATTGGATCCCGCTCGTTGGACCGAGGCGGTGGCCTTTGAAATTCGTCCAGTGGTGAATTCACAATTGCCCGAGCGCGAACCCTCCCCAAGTCCGGATGGAAAATTACTGGCGTATCGCCAAGGCAATGACTTGATGATTTTAAATTTGACCACAAACGAAAGCGTGACTCTGCGCGATGGCTGGGATCCGGAACTTGAATTTCAATGGAGCCCGGATTCCAAGTGGATGGCTTTCGCGCAAGATGACCGCGATTTCAACCGCGACATTTGGCTTGTGCCAGTGGATGGCTCCAAAGCTCCTGTGAATATCACGCGACATCCAGACAATGACCGCGCGCCCCGCTTCAGCGCTGACGGAAAGTTGCTGGCCTTCCTTTCGGATCGAGTGAACAATGAGTCCGATGTGTTTGTGGTTGCGTTGGATAAATCCGTAGACGGATTTTCCGCCGCTGAACAAGAGGCGTATTTCAAAGATGCCGCCGAAACCGTGAAAAAGCGCAAGCCCCTCGCGGCTCCGGGCGCCAAGAAAAAAACCAAGAAGGGCGCGGATGCGAAAGACAAAGCGAGCCCCGAGGATGCGGACAAAAATGATGACGCGAAAAAAAGCGACGACAAAGATGGCGATGATGCGAAGAAGAAATCGCTCGCGTCGGAGGGCGATGATGATTCCAAGGAGGCAACCAAATATGACTTGGATGATGCGTACTTGCGCGTCCGTAGATTGACTCGCATCACAGGCGAAGAAAGTGGTTTGTTGATCACTCCAACTGGCGAACGCGTTCTCTTTGCGGGCAATGACGGTGGTCCAGGCGTGTTCAGCGTGAAATGGGATGGCACCGACCAGAAAAAACTGGCGCCCGCGGGCAAGGTGATTCAGATCAATCTCAATGGCGACAAAATTGTTTTGTTCAGCGCGGGAAAATTAAGCACCTCCGGTATCGCGGGTGGCGAAACCAAACCCGTTGACTTTGAAACGGACACCGTGATTGATCCAACCACGTGGAATGATCATCGCTTCGACGAGGCCACACGCGTTGTGGGTGAAGTATTTTACGACCCAAACATGAAGGGGTTGGACTGGGACGCCTTGACCGCGCGCTACAAAACTTTGGCGCACTCCGCGCGCACCGACGGTGAATTTGAATGGGTCATGGCTCGATTGTTGGGCGAACTCAACGCAAGCCATCTTGGTGTATCGCTGACCTCCGACTCCGCCAATACAAGTCGCCAGCCAATTGGCCGTCTGGGTGTTCGCACCCGCATGTTGCCCGATGGATTTGAGGTGACCGAAGTGTTCGCAAAAAGTCCGGCGGCGCTCAGTCAAACTCCGATTGTTGTTGGCGATGTGATTGTGGCCATTGGCGGCGAACCGTTGGCCGCGAATGAAGCGCTGGAGCAGCGCCTGCGCGGTAAAGTTGGTGTTGAAACGCTCGTGTCGGTGCGTCGAAATAAATCAGACGGAACGCCGGTGAATGTGGATTGCTTGATCACGCCCTGCGCCGGGGCTCAAGAATCGGATTTGGCGTATCAAAATGAAGTGCTTAAAAATGCCGCGTTGGTGCAGGATTGGAGCCATGGTCGAATTGGATACCTGCATATTCAAAGCATGAATCAAGCCAGTTTGGATGAATTTGAACGCGATCTGTGCGCCGCCGCGCAAGGCAAAGATGGCTTGCTTGTTGATGTCCGCAACAATGGCGGAGGCAGCACGGCGGACCGAGTGTTGGCTAGTTTGATGGCCCCGGTGCATGCGTACACCGTTCCGCGTGGCGCCGATCGTTCATATACAAACGGATATCCACAAGATCGATTGTTCATTCAACGCTGGACATTGCCCGCCAACATGTTGTGCAACGAGAAAAGTTTTTCCAACGCGGAAATTGTCAGTCACGCGTTTAAAAATCTCAAGCGCGGCAGCCTGGTGGGTGAACAAACCTACGGCGGAGTGATTTCAACTGGCAGCACTTCGCTCACTGATGGAACCACCATCCGCACGCCGTTTCGTGGTTGGTACACATTGGAGGGCAATGACATGGAAAATAATGGAGCCATGCCCAATATCCGCGTGCCCGCCAATCCAATTGATGAATCAAATAATTTCGACGCGCAATTGCGCGCCGCCGTTGATGATTTAATGAAACGTATTCCAGCGAATGAAAATCAGGCGGGAAACGCCTCGCGATAATCAGCCATTGAAGCTTCCACAACTGTGCGGGCGCGCTCAACTCCGTAGATTACTTTTACTTGCACATTCGACTGTTCGCCAGGACGCATTTTGTAGGTGAGAAAATAATGTTGCATGCGCTCCACAAGTCGCGGCGGCAAATCGCTTATGTCGCGGGCTTCGGACCAAATGGCGTCGTCCTTCAGCACGGCCACGATCTTGTCGTCCGCTTGGCCATTGTCCTCCATTAAAAGGCCGCCAAGAACGCGCGTTTCTAGAATCACCTCCACGCGATCAATGGGACGCTCCGAAAGCACGCAAATATCCAGCGGATCATTGTCGCCGCTTTGAATGCCGCCAACTTTTGCCACGCGCGGCCCGCAAAGTGTTTTTGGAATAAATCCGTACAGCGTTGGCGGCGTGCTGCTGGTGCGCTGCGGACGATCCACGCGCAGAAAACCACTGCGCTTATCCACTTCGTATTTCACCAGATCAAACGGCGTGATCTCTATATAGGCGTTCATTAAATCAGGCGGCGAGGAGCCCGCGTCCAGTCCATGCCAAGGATGCGGTCGATAGTGGTAATACGGCGGCTGAATCATGGAGCTCCTTCGTCGATGCGTTGGCGCAATTCGATCACTTTGGCGCGCAGACTGTCCTGCACGCTGGCCAGCAATCCCACCAAAGGAAATTTTCCGCCAAGCGGACTGGCGCCAAGACGCCGTAAAACCGCGTGCGGAATATGTTCTTGCGCTGGCAACGCTTGAAAGTCGCTCAGCTTTTTTCCGGGTCTCCAAAATTCATTCAAGCAAGATTCCAATGGCGGCAATTTTGCTTTTTGCGAGGGCAATTGCGCGCTCTGATGGCTTTGGCTCACGCCCGCGGAATGAACGTTGCGTGCTTCTTGCAAACGTTCAAGCAACTTTGTTCCAGGCAATCCGCGCAACGCAAAAATCACCAACGGATCAACTTCGATTCGTTCCGCCAACAAATACGTCACGGCCACAATGTGCTTGCAAGGAATTTTTTCGCCGCAATCGCATTCAGCTTTCGCGTCCTTCCAAGTGTGCGGCAGCAATTGAACGGCACATTCTTGAAACACTTCCTCAATGTCAACGGGCATTTCGCCCACCAGCAATTTGGCGGCGAACATGGCTTCTTTGGCCATGAGTTGCACCACTTCGGACCATTTCTCCGGCGTGAGGTGCTGCAACGAAATACGCACGGTGTATGGCTTGAAGGCGCGGCCCTGCACCTGCGCCTCCACCAAACCCTCGTCCACGGAAAAGCTTGCGAGCTGGCCGCTTAACGCGTACTCCATGCCCAACACTTGCGCGCCAAGAGATGCCTTCTCTTGAATGACCTCCACAAATGCCTGCGCGGTCCACGGCAAATCCGCCAAGCCGTTTTTGCGGCGAAACTTAATTCCATGGCGAACACGCCGAGGCGCGTCCGGTTTTTTTGGATGCCCCGCCGGGGGATTTAAACTCATACGTCCTCCAAGGCGGTGGTGCGAAGCGAAAGAATTTCACGCAATTGCCCAGTGCTCAATTCTGTGAGCCATGCTTCGCCACTGGAAATAATCTGCGTCGCCAACTCCATCTTTTGCTGGATCATTTGATCGATGCGCTCTTCAAGCGTTCCGTCTGAAATCATTTTGTGCACATTCACTGTGCGCAGTTGACCAATGCGGAACGCGCGATCCGTGGCCTGGTTTTCCACCGCGGGATTCCACCAACGGTCGTAATGGAACACGTGGTTGGCGGCCGTCAGATTTAAACCAACTCCACCAGCCTTCAAACTCAGCACAAAAATCGGCGCCGTTCCTTGCGGATCTTGGAAGCGATCAACAAATTGATCACGCTTGGCTTGCGGCGTTCCACCGTGCAGGAACAGTGATTCCGTGTCCAACTCGCGGCGAATCATGGTCACAAGAAGATGTCCCATTTGCCGGTACTGCGTGAAGATAAGCGCGCGATCACCCGCCGCCACAACCTCCTCCAACATTTCAATCAGACGCGTGCTCTTGCCGCTTCGACTTGAAAGCGATCTGTCGCCGCGGCTTTCTGGAATGGCCAGCGCGGTGTCCAGCGAATCGTCGGACTCGCCAATGTTCTTCAGCGCGTCCTCGGTGGCAATGTCGGGCAGTTGCGTCTGGCGCAAGAAATGCAATGGATGATTGCAAATTTGTTTCAACTTCACCAACGCGCTCAACACCAAACCGCGGCGGCGCAAACCTTCGGCGCGATCAACCTTGGAAAGCATCTCCTCCACCACTTGGTCGTACAAGGTGATTTGCTCGTTGGTCAACGGGACATGTTCGCGCGACTCAATCAACGGAGGCAAATCGCTGATGACATTCAAGTCGGTCTTTAAACGGCGCAACACAAACGGCCGCACCAAATTGCGCAACTTCTCGGCGCGATTGCGATCGCGATGGCGCTCGATTGGAACAGCGAAGCGGCGCTTGAAATCCGCCAGCGTTCCAAGGTAACCAGGCGTGCAGAATTCCATGATCGACCACAATTCGGTCAGGCGATTTTCAACCGGCGTACCTGTGAGCGCAATGCGATGATCCGATTGAATGGCGCGAATTGCCGCGGTTTGCTTGGTGGGCGGATTCTTAATGTGTTGCGCCTCGTCAAGGGCAACGCGGCGCCACGCGATCTTCTCTAAATCTTCCTGATCACGCGCCACCAAGGCGTATGTTGTGATCACCACATCTGACTTCTCCGCCACTTCCTTGAGCTTTTCACCTTGGGGACGATCAAGTCCGTGATGGATGTGCACCGTGAGTTCTGGAGCGAAGCGAGTAAGTTCACGATTCCAATTTCCAAGCACGCTCATTGGCGCCACCAACAATGTAGGACCAACGCGCTCACCCTCAGGAGAGTCTTGCCGCTCAATCTGAAGCAGCGCGATCAACTGAATTGTTTTTCCAAGGCCCATGTCATCCGCAAGACACGCGCCAAGTCCGTAACGACCCAGGAACGCAAGCCATCGAAGACCTGACAATTGATATGGCCGCAACGAACCTTGAAATAATTTTGGCTGCTCAAGTTGAGGCATGCGATCGATCGCGTCGATTGGACCAAACACTTCCGCGACCCAACCCTTGGCGTCCATTCCCACAACTGGAATTCCATTCGCGTCATCGCCAGCGCCGTGCGCCAAACGCAACGCCTCCAGCAAGGACATTTGTCCACCTGGATGTTGCTTCAAGAATTTCAAGCCCGCCTCAAGATCTTCCTTGCGCATTTCAACCCAACGATTGTTGATGCGCACCAACGGTGAACCCTTGCGCGCCAACGCTTCAAAGGCCTCCATGGTGAGCGGCTGATCTCCCAGCGCGATTTGCCAGGAATAATTCACCACACTGTGCAATCCAAATCCGCCTTTTCGCCCAGCAACCATTGAGTTTGTGAGCATTTCAGGGCTTGGACCATCACCTTCGATAAACAACTTCGCGCCAATGCGAGTGCTTGAAGCGCCCCACCAATCAGGAACCGTGCACTGCACGCCGCTCTCTTCAAGCAGTGGCTTGATGTCGCGCAAGAACACGTAAGCCTCGGCTGTTGTCAGATCAAGTCCGGTTGGAGAAGTTTCCTCAAGCGCGTCCTCAAACTTTGGCCACAAGCGCGAGACACGCGCGAGTTCGCCCAACAGCAGCTCGGCGGTTTTTTCCGCGGCTTGATTTGCGCCACCACGGCCGGATGCTTGCGCCCAAATTGTTTCGGCTTCTAAAATCGTTGGCGGTTCTTCGGTCGTGATCAATTGGAATGAAAGTCTCCACGCATGCTTGTCCTCTTCGCCCTCTTGCTTGGTGAAGAGCGCGCTGGATGGTTCATCCAGTTGCAACAGAAGATGCATTGGACGACCTTCGCCAATGTCCTCAAGAATGGCCAGCCATTGACGCACGCCACGCACCAAACTGACATCGCCCACCGCGAGATTTTTCACCTCGATGTTGTTGCCAAGAAGACCACCAAGCCAAGCCACATGTGGATCCACCGTGGGGTCGCGGTCTTCAATCGCCTCGACATAATTTTCCGCCAGCATCACTTGGCGCAGGAATGAATCCACGCACGCGTTTAGAAATGACTCCAACACAAGCCAACCTTCGCCATCGTGCGCATCGGTCACAGCCCTACAAATCGGCGGCATTCCCGCTAAAAGCGTGGCGGCGCGCTCGGCGATGGCGGCGTCATGCAGCCAGGGACGCCAATGCGCCTTGACCACGCCGCTGCGATCTTGCTGCACGGTTGGAACAACGCGCTGATCCTCCATCAACTCCAAACCAAATCGCGCGGCGGCGCACCAAAATTGAAATTCATGGCCGGTGTGCTCGTGATTCAGTCCGCCAGCTATTTCAAACGCGAGAAGTTTTTCCTGCACTTCATTCACAGGGATGATGAGTGTTGGAACTTGCACCGTGTCCAAATGAAGATCGGCGCCATTGTCCACATCGGTATCCATGGCCACGGCGAGTCGATCGCTCGGCGCGGGATTTTTGTGGTCAAATGGAAGCAGCAGTTGCATGGAACTGCTTGTCGCATTTTCCGCGACAGCGAATCCAACACGCGCGGCAAGTTCACGCAGTTCCGCTTGCGCGCATGCGAATGGATGATTCGCGATCACTTCTGATTTTGAATCATCTGTCGCCGCGACAATTTTTTCGTGGGCGCCGGCTTGCGACAACTTTTGAAAGAGGGAGCTTGACTCTCCCCAAATGTGGAGTTGATCACCGTGCCAATTTGCGTGAAGTACAAACATCAGGGATACGGATTCTTTTTTAAAGTGCGCCGAACACGAATGATTGCGCTGGGACTCGAACCCAGAACATGCTGGTTAAAAGCCGGCTGCTCTACCAATTGAGCTACGCAATCAAGAACGAACAATGGTACAGACATCTGCCCTTAAATTTATGCCGTTTTTTTTGAAATATTCTAGGACTTTCCTAAAGTCCGAGAATAGACTCTTCCGATTATTAGTTATGGATCTTTTTAAATTTGAGCAAATAACGTCCATAAATCTGTGTATTTAAGTTTGCAATTCTCGTGTTTGTATCGGACTGTGTTTCTAGACCCGTTTCAACTTGTCTGGATGAGATTTCTGAAAGCGTTTGAAACAAATTTATTCAGGAGTAAAAGTGATGCATGTAAATATTCCAATTGTTGATCGTTTCGTTGCGTACCTTGCGGATGAGAGGCACTTCAGCCCCTACACCGGTCGTTGTTACGCCATGGATTTAAGTCAGTACGCCGATTCGCTGTGCGCCACCGGAAAAATATCATTGGACATGGCCGCGGAAACGGCCGCGATGGAATCGCGCAAGGCAAACATTGACGGTCGCAGCGTGACCGCGCGCATGTTGGCATGCGATGTTGAAACCATTCGCGGTTTCTTGGCGGAGTTGAGCGATAAGAAATATTCGCTTGCCACCATGGCGCGCAAAATTGCCACGCTCCGTTCTTTCCACAAATGGATGGAAAAAACTGGTTTCACCAAGAATAATCCAATGACCATGATTCGCTCGCCAAAGCAAGCCAAACGCTTGCCCAAGGCGATCACCGTGGATCAAATCGAGCGCTTGCTCGCGGCTCCCGATGCTGAGGTACTTCTTGGTGCGCGCGACCGCGCCATTCTTGAATCGCTTTATGCCACCGGCATGCGCGTGAGCGAAGTGGTTGGTTTGAATCGTGGCGATGTGGTCTTTGATGCGGGATCGGAAAGCGTGAGCCTTCGTGGCAAGGGCAAACGCGAACGAGTTGTTCCGCTGAATCCCAAGGCTGTTGAATCCGTGCAGCATTATCTTGCCAAACTTGATGCCGAGCGGAATGTGGCAAAAACCCCGAGTTCCCCGCTGTTTGTCAACAAAAATGGAACTCGCTTAAGCACACGCTCGGTGCGCCGCAAGGTTGCGAAATATTTGATTCAAGCTGGTTTGGATCCAGACATCAGCCCACACACCATTCGACATTCATTCGCCACGCATCTGTTGATGAGCGACGGCGTGAATTTGCGCGAAGTGCAGGAGTTGCTTGGACATCAAAGTTTAAGCAGCACGCAGATCTACACCCATCTCACCTCTTCGCGCACGCGCGAGGTATATGACAAGGCGCATCCTCGGGCCGAAGCCAGTTGATCTGAACAATGAGTCAACCGTTCAGTGCACGCTCCGCAAGACGCGGAGCGTTTTCACCAACGGCTGTGATGTGCCCAAGCTTGCGCCCAGATCGCGGCGACTTGCCGTAGATGTGAGCCGTCACATTGTGATTTTGTTCATGCGCATCAACGACCACTGTGCGGGCCACGGTCGCCGCGCCAATGGCTTCTTTCACAAGCAAGTGTGAGTTGATATTTTCTGACGCCTCAAGGGACAAAGGAATTGTTCCAACAAGATTGATCATCACAGCCTTGGCATGCGTGGCGGTTGAACCAAGTGGTTGGCGCGTGACGGCCAGTATGTGATTTGTAAATTGACTCGTCACGGCGCCTTCAATGGACCAATGTCCACTGTTGTGAACGCGTGGAGCCATTTCATTGGCGATCAATTGCTGCCCCGTGGGCGTGTTGCTCACGAAGAACTCAACGCACAAAATGCCTTCGTAATCAAGGGTTTCCATCATCTTTGCAACCGCCGCTTGGGTGTGCTCAAGAAGCTCAGGCAAAACACCTTCAGCTGGAACGGAAGTCTTGTGAAGAATGCCGTTGACGTGTTGATTGAGACACGGCGGATAAAAGTAAATTGTGGCCGCCAAAGGCGCGCTTGGCGTGGCGGACTTGATTGTTGCGCCCGAGGCGGCCGCGCCAATGTCATACCCGCGTACGGCGATCAAACTGATTTCAAAATCAAATGCAACGAACGACTCAAGAATGCAAGGAACGTTTCCCAGTTGTTCAAGCGCCTCCAACGCGCGCGCGGAATCCGTGATGCGACGCTGGCCCTTGCCGTCATAGCCCTGACCGCGCGTTTTCAACATGGCTGGCAACCCAACATGCTCCAACGCCGCCGCCAGATCAGCCTCGCAAGAAACTGCCGCAAATTTTTGCACATTTAAACCAGCCGCTTGAAAAAACTTTTTCTCTTGAATGCGATCTTTGGCAACTTTCGCGCATGCTGGCGACGGGCGCATGGGCGCGAAACCGGACAGCGCTTCAAGAGTGGATTGTGGAACATTCTCCCATTCAAAGGTGAACACATCCACGCCGCGAACAAATTCCATAAGCAACTTTGTATCCGTAAAATCCCCGCGAATCACTTCGCCTAATGATTCAACGCAACACTCGCCTTGGGGCACGAGAAACTTGAATGAATGCCCGAGTTTCAAGCCAGCATGCGCCAACATTTGTCCAAGCTGGCCGCCGCCAACAATTCCTATGTTCACCGAGCGACGTCCTTGGCGCCCGCCTGTGATGGATCAGGATTGCTCAGAACAATGTGCGCGCGAGCGGCGCGGTCCGCCGCCAACGCCGCGCGAATATGTGGATGGTCGTGCGCGATGATTGACGCCGCGAGCAAGCCCGCGTTCTCCGCGCCGGCGCGGCCAATGGCCAGAGTGCCCACGGGAATTCCTGCGGGCATTTGAATGATGGACAACAACGAATCCACTCCTTGCAACGCGGCGGTGTGCACAGGAACACCAAGCACGGGTAAAATTGATTTGCTGGCACACATGCCGGGCAAGTGCGCGGCGCCTCCGGCCCCGGCGATAATCACGCGCAGTCCGCGCGCGGCCGCGGTGGACGCATATTCAAACAATAGATCCGGCGTGCGATGCGCGCTGACAACGCGGCACTCATGCGCCACACCAAGCTTGGTCAGCATGGATGAGGCGTGCGCCATGGTTTCCCAGTCGCTTTGACTTCCCATGATCACGCCAACAAGTGGATTGGTATGCGATGTCATATCCATTACAACTATCCTACGAAATGAAATTCACTCGCCAAAGCCGTGCTTTTTAAGGTATGCGCGCATGGAAATGGCGAACCGCCCATTCGCGACCACGGCCGCGGTGTCATGCGTCGCGTCGGGAATGATCTCTATAAATCCATCGCCCTTTACGGTCGCAACGCCCGCGCGCCGATCGGCCTCTTGCAGCGCGGCGATTTTCTTTTGAAGATTCTCAACCGCGCGCTCCAAATAAAATGAGTCGCGCCCGCCAACAAGCAAGTGCACCTTGGTCGCGAACACGGGGGCGAGTTCCTTCCAGTTGCGCGTGACGAGACGAACAATGTCGTACTTGCTCCAATATTTTTCAATCAAGTTGTGGTTGATCTTGCCGGTTACGGGATCGAACGCGCGTTGCGGAAGATCTTGCCGAATTCCTGGCGGACCAAAACACGCGGCCCAAGAATCCCACTGCTCACCCGAGCCGCCATCTGGATCAAGAGCGCGCTCCATTCCAACTTCTTGCGCAACGGTCATGAGCACTTTTTCATCAACGGGACCAATTGATTTACGATACGAACCTTGGAATTTCCCTTGGGCATCCGTGAAAATAGTTTCATCGCGATACAGATCGCATAATTGAAACGCGCTGAAGTCAACGGGATCCGGCGAACTGGACCAACAGCCGCCGAAATCATTGGGATGCGTCAACAGCAGCCATAAACTGCTCCAGCCGCCGCTGGAATGGCCGGTTAACAAGCGTGCCGCGGGATCGCGAATCAGGCGAAATCGCTCCTGAAGAAGTGGAATAAATTCTTGCACAAGCGCGTTGGCGCGCGGTCCATTCAGTTGTGAATTGGCAAACGCGTGATGACCTAGCGGTGATTCTGGATCCAGAATCACCCACACCGCTTGCGCGACCACGCCAGAATTTGACGCACGCAATAAGCGAATGGTGGAATCAATATCGGTGAAGCGTCCGCCGAAACCCGGAATGACATACACGGTTGGCCAAACTCTACGAGGAAAGTTGACGTTGTTGTATTCCTTGGGCAACACAACCGCGGCACGTTGACGCGTTGCCTTTCCGGTGGCCAGCGAAAGCATGGGACTGGCTTCGTCTATCCACACCACATTCTCTATCGCGGGCAATTCGATTTCTGGAAGAGACTCGGTGAGCTCGATCACATGTGTGTCGCGCGCGATTGGATCAAACGTGATTGTCACTGGCTTGGAAAATAAATTGCCGGGACTATGATGCCCGCGTTCGCTGTGGTGATTGTCAAACACCGCCTGCACTTGGTACGCGCCCGAAAGTTGATCCAATGGAACTGGCCACCCCGCCGCGTTGGAATCAATCACGATGGGCTTTCCGGGCTTGAGCGATTGAACAAAAACGCTATAGATTGGCTGCGGATCTTCAAAAAATGGACCGTCCGCGGGGTCGCCGTAATTCTTGGAGCGCGTGCTATTTAAAAACAATTTAAGCCGGCCAGCGGCGGCTCCCTTGCCCGCAAGTTCTTGGGATTGAATTGGAAGGACAACTTCAATCCGATCAGATTCCGCGCCAAACGCGGGAACACTCGCGGCGCCAAAAGAAACGCCAATCGACAGGCCAATCGAAACGCCAAGAACATGCTTTAAAAAATAGAGATCCATCGGAGAGCGCATTCACATCCATGCTATCGGTAGACTCGGATTGTGCCTTCGTTGAAGACTTCCATCTTTGTATCACTTGCGGTCGCCCTGCTTGCATCTTGCAATGGTGGAAGCAGCACGGAACGAATGGCAAACCGCGTGATCAACGGAATGAGCGATGGAGTTTCTGGCGCGGTGGACAAACCCATTGATCTTGTCTTTGATGATTCAGCGGATGTGCTTGATGTGCATGTGAAAAATGTTTCAGGCGATGTTGTGATCCGCGGCAAGACCAAAGAAGCCACGGGCGACTCCCTTGTGCGCATTGAGCCGCGGATTGAAATTCGATCAGCCAACGATCCCAAAATGCAGTTGGAGAAAATCAAATGGTCGGCGCATTTAGACGCGAATGATTCTGGAGGACACACGTTGGTGATAGAAGTTGTGAGCACGGACCCCGACGCGTGGTTTGTTGGCTCTGATATTGAGGTGGATGTTGCGAGATTGGGCGCCGTAACTGTGAATACCCGGCGTGGAAAAATTATTGTGGATGACAATCGTGGCCCAGTTGACCTAAGCACCACGGGCGGTGAAATCCGTGTGCGAACCCCGTGGCCCATGGATCAACCTTGCGCCATGGTGAACAAGGACGCGGACATTAGTTGGAGCACGCGTGGCGAAAGCGCGGGTGAATTTGATTGCGAAACCGTGGGCGGAAATATTATTTCGTATTGCCGCTACGGAAGGTGGACCATGGTGGATAAACGCAATGACCAAAACTCGCTGCATGCCAATTTAAATGCTGGAAAAAATCCAATCGTGATGCGCAATGTGGATGGTGATATCCGCATCACCATTGTGGAGGATCCGCACAGCACTGGAACATTTCATTGGCCTTGAACCGCGGACAAACCACAAGAAATACCCATCATGAAAGAAGTCCAAGACCATTGGTTTCGTAAAGCCAAAGAAGATGGCTATCGCGCGCGCAGTGCCTACAAACTGTTGGCGATCGACGAGCGCTTTCGAATTTTGAAACGTGGCATGCGCGTGCTGGACGCCGGCGCCGCGCCTGGATCGTGGACTCAAGTGGCCTCTAAAATAGTTGGCGAACGCGGCGAAATTGTGAGCGTGGATTTAAAACCGATTGATCCACGGGGGCTTCCCAAAAATGTGCGCTTGATATGCGGCGATTTGCGCCAAATTTCATTGGCGGATTTTGGCGGCTATTTCGACTTGATTCTTTCCGACATGGCGCCGGACACCACGGGCGTGCCAATGGCTGACGCCGCGATCAGCGTGCGGCTTTGCAATGCCCTGCTTGATTTGTCCAAAGAAGTGCTGAAAGTTGGCGGCGATTTGGCCATGAAAGTATTTGAAGGCGGTGAATATTTGGAATTATTGGCGCGCGCTAAAAATATATTTTGCGAGGCGCAAGGATATAAGCCCACTTCAAGCCGCGCCGAGAGCGTGGAAATGTTCATCGTGTGCAGTGGATACAAAGGACGCAAATTTGACCAAGCCACCACGACCACGCGTGTGAAGCCGCCCCTTGGACCAGGTTGGAAAAGCGGCGGATGATTGTGGACATGGCATCTATCATGTGTATGTCATGTCAACGCACGATACATCCAAGCAACACATCGCCCGCTTTGAGCCGGTGATTGCCGTCACCATGGGCGACCCCATGGGAATTGGTCCCGAGGTGGTGGCGAAAGCGTTGTGTGATCCAGCGATTTTGCGGCTGGCAAAATTTGTTGTGTACGGACAAAATCAACCGCTTGTTGACGCGGCGGATCGCGCTGGCATGCAGCCATTTTGGTTTCGGATTGCCAAGGAAAATATTCCAGCCACGCGTGGGGTTGCCGCAGAACCTGTGGTTATTGATTACGGCCACGAAGATTCACTGCCGCAAACCCATGCGCCGAGCCGGGTTGGCGGATTGCTTTCCAAAGCGTTTGTGGAAGATGCGATCGCGGATGCGCTTCGACCCATTGGCGATGCGCGGCGCGTGGACGCGGTGGTGACGGCGCCAATCTCAAAAGAAAGTTGGTCGGTTGCCGGTTTCAAATGGCCGGGTCATACGGAATTATTCGCGGCGCGTTGCAAAGCCACACGCCACACGATGTTGTTTGAAAGTCCGCGGTTGCGGGTGGCGCTGGCCACGGCGCATGTGCCGTTGATGGATATTCGCAACATGCTCACCATTGGCCGAGTTTTTGATCCGATTGATCTTGGCTACAACTATTGCCGGCAACTTGGAATTGAAAGACCAAAAATCGCGGTGTGTGGCTTGAATCCCCACGCGGGTGAAAATGGATTGTTTGGCGATGAGGAGGAGCGCGTGATCGCGCCCGCGATCGAGATAGCGCGGCGCAACGGCATTGATGTGCGCGGACCATTTCCAGGCGACACCATTTTCATAGACGCCGCCGCTGGCAAATGGGATTTAGTGGTGGCCATGTACCACGATCAAGGCTTGATTCCAGTGAAGTTGCTGGGATTTGACCGCGCCGTGAACACCACGATTGGCTTGTCCATTATTCGCACAAGTCCAGACCACGGAACTGCGTTTAATATTTCCGGCAAAAATACCGCCAGCCCCAACAGCATGAAGGCCGCGATTGAATTGGCGGTGAAATTATCGCACGCCAAATTTGCCCAGGCCGCGCATGCCAAGGACGATCCCAAGGACCATGCGCTGAAAGATCAAGCCGCGAAAGACGCCGCGCTTGACGCGCTTGGCTTTGAAGACACCGAAGCCGAATAAAATACGCCAGTCGGCGATTCCATCATTGCTGGCTTCGATGTCTTCAAGTGGACGCCCGCGTGTTTCTTTCGCCAACATGAAAACGCCCACCAAGGCTAGAACGTAGGCGCCCATCCCGGTCACCTTGCTGAATTCACTTTGTCTTTCTCGTGATCTTTGTAGCGCGAATTTTTACGGGCACGGTTTCCGCGGTGGGCGCGCTTGGTGGCGGCGTGGCTGCCGGCTGCGTGGCGGTTGGTTTTTCAGCGCTGGTTTCATTCGTGCGTGAGCCGCGACGGGCGCCGGCGATAGCGGCCGCGCCAACGGCGACAATTGCGCCCGGCGTAGGAACAAGACTTCCATCCACGCGAAGGTTGTCAATGCGCGCGTTGCCGCTGGAACTTGTCGCTCCAGAGAACTGCACCCGCAATCGAAGCGATCCGTTGTCGGCGAATGTGTAGGAGGAAAGATCCATGGAATGGCTTTGCCACTGCGTGGTGCTGGCGGAAATCACGCCAACATCATTCCAGAGTTGACCGTTCCAAACTTGCACAAGCATGTTTGAAAATCCGCTGGCGCTGCGCCGCGCGGCCACGCTGAACTGCAATCGATTCACGCCCTGCGTGTCCACATCGATCACAAGCGACTTTGTGTTTTGTGAAAGGCCCGTGAAAGTGAGCGCTTGCCCCGCAAGAACTCCGCTGACGGCATTGATATCGGTTCCAACCAACGGACTGAGGCCGCCCGTGAAATCCGCCAACGAAAGTCCGCCGTGACCGTTGTCTGCCGTCAACATGGATGGAATCGGGTCCACCAAGGCGTTGAAATTCCACGCGGCCACAACATCCGCCGAGGCGCTTTGAGCGCAGAGCAACACCGTCGCCATGAAGGCGAACCATTTTGTACTTACTGACATTTTCCAACTCCTCTATATATGAATTATTTGGCCGACAACATTTTTGAAATTGATCCCAGAAACACTTTCTAGAACGCAATCACGCGATCATTAACGCGTGGTTGCCTTGTACGGCACAATCCAGGAACTTTTTAATTTTGCCGCCTTTTTTCCACAAGATTTTATAGATTTATTTTTGCGGCAAAGGATGGTCGAGCAAACCCATGCCAACAGATTGTCAAGAAACTCTTGTCAAGAGCGCAGCAATAATGTTCTTGTCAACGGCTTGTCAAACGCCCTCTTGTCAAGCCAACTGAATTACAAACCGCGCAAGTGGTTTGGATCGATGAGCCAGAGCCAATCATCAAACAAGAATTCCACGCGCGCCGCCAACAACGCAATGCGACCCATGACCGTGAAACCAAACGCCGCGCCGAAAGTGATCATGAGATACCAAATGCCCACGCGCGCGGCGCCGCCAACCACGCCCTTGTGCTCCACGCTGAAGAAGAAATATGCAAGGCAGCAAATCACGCCCGTCACCAACAACACATTCGCCACGCTTGCCCACCAACTGTCCCAGATATTTGTTGCGCCTGATGCGTCGGTGACCGAAACAATCAGCGGCTTCATGGTGGCCGCGGCCTGCGCCATTAAATCGCTTTCAACATGGCTGACGATTTTCAATCCCGCCGTAACGCCAACAATAAACGCGAGCGGCCACGCGCTAATCCAGCCGCCGCGCGGCAGAAGTCGCCACAACATCATCACGCCAAGAATCAGCGCGAAGACCATGCTGATTTGTTGCAACATTTCTGGCGCAATAAGCGAAGGTTGCACCAAACTTTTCACAAGCCCGGGCGTGAGCGCGCCGAACATTTTTGGAACCAGCGTGTCCCAGAAACCAATCACGCCCCAGTACGCCGCGCTGACTCCAACCACAAGTGATTCCGCGATTTTATAGAACGGATTGTCGGCGTACAAGAAACTAAAGATTGCCAATGTGAAGAACGCGGCAAGCCACAGGCCGATGGTGCGCGGCCACGACAGTGTGATTTCGGTTTGCGCGGGATTTTCTTTTTGCGCGGCGATAAATTCCAGTGGCGGAACTTGTTTCCATTCTTGCCATGACATGGTTGTGCCGCTTGCTAGAGAAGTTGATGTGATTGATGGCGCAGTTGCTTGTGCTGATACGGCAGTTGTTGACGCGCTGGTTGACGCGCTGGCTGAAGCGCTTGACGCCCCCGCCGCCGCGGAATTCACGGCCGCCGCATCCGGCAATGTCACCGTGACATCGGTGCGCTTCACATACACGCGACCAAGACCTTGACCAATCATGCCGCGCGCCACAAGTAGCGCCACAAAGACCGCGCCGATGACCAACCATGTTTTTGCCTGGCGCGTCATGCGGCACCTCTGCGCTTGCGCGCGAAGAAAATCACGTTGCCAACAATGATCAAGCCCACCATGAGCAAGTGCGCCACCAACTGCGGACCCATGCGCCGCTGCGCCTGCAAATATTTTGGCGCCGTGGCCACGCCATCAACCTCAAGCGACTCGTTGACCATGGATTCATATTCCGCCGCGCCTTTGATGGCGCCCAACAATCCAGCGATTTGCTGCGGGAAATATGGATACAACTGCGGGGCGCTGACGCCGGTGCAGCCCGCGACAAAATTCATTTTATCGTTGTAGGCGCTGATGACATATTGCACCCACTCCTTGCTGCCCGGATACCCAGCGCTGATGCTGATGAGCAGTGGAAAATTGGAGGCCATTTTCACATCCTTCAATATTGGAATGTTGCTGGTGGCCTCGCCACGCGAATCTTTTGGAAACGCTTTTGCAAAGTCCGTCAGTAGCAATTTCATCACGGCCTCGTTGCCCGCTTGATAGCCCATATTCACAAAATCATCGCCTTCTTTCAGCGCGGGATAATCGTCGCGAATCACATCTTGAATTGTTTGCTGGGCCACTTGACTACCCAGTGGCCAGAGCGCGATGAACACCATGCGAAGATTTTTGGCGGCGCATTGGCGCACCAAACTTGTCGCCATGGGTTGCAACTCGCCGGCGCTGGCCGGATCGTAATCAAATGAAATCAGCACCAAACTCCGCGCTGGCAATTGATCGATCTCTTGAAAGACGGCGCGCGCGGCAAGCGTTGGCGCCTCGGGCAAAGTTTTTCCAGTGACGCCAATCCACAAAATGGGTCCCGACACGGCAAGGAACATAAGCAGGAAAATCCAGCGGCGGTCAACGCGATCCAGCCGCTCAAACCACGAACGCGCCGACGCGTTTGTGTTGTTGAAATTTCCGGCGCTCACGCGTCACCTCCGCCAAGCCAACTGCGATCAATGCCGAAAAGAATTCGCAAGCCCGTGGCCGCAACGCCCAGCGCAATGCCAATCATGATGGCGCGATTGCCCGCGGTGTTGAAAACTTGCATGACATAGATAGAGAGATTTTCCAAACGCAAACCCGACGCCCAATCAGGAAACCAACCCGTCAACACCACGCCCGCGAATGTGCGGCCGAGCAACACAATGAACGCCGTGCCCAAAAGCAAAATGGCCTCGGTGTTCTTGGCGCGAAACGCGCGAAACGCGGCGCTGGCCACAAAGAACGCCAGCAACGCAAACATGGTGCTGGTAAGCGGCGTGATCATGTATTCATAAATCCAACTCCACGCGGAGCCCTCGGCATCATTGCTACCGCTGTAGGCCGCTTGGGGAAAACTTGGATTGGGATGAATACCAATCTTCAACATGCCAATGAACAGCGTGATTAAAAAACTTCCAAGCGTGATGATGCTGTAGCCCCAACCCGCGTCGCGCCTGCTGAGTTTTTCCAAATGTTGCTTGGCCAAACTTCCAGCGCCCAGCACAAACGCGATCGCGGCGACCACGTTGAAAACATCCGCGAACATTTCGCCCGCGCTCTCAGCCAGCGGAATAAATGAACTGAGCATCATGGCGAAGCCGCCAATGATTGCGATCCACATTGGAATGATGCGCTTCATGTGTTAGCCACCCAACACTTTCTGCAAGACGTCCAAGAACCAGACAGCGGCCGCGGTATTGGGCGCCATGACAAGAATGGTGGACGCCAGCACGCCCAACGCGATCAACACCACCACGGCGAATTTGCCAACATCTTGGCCGCGCAAAGTTCCAAGTTGCGCGGGCTCGCCGCTTAAATACGCGCTGGCCGCAAAAAATTCCTCGCCAATCAATGTGTAGTCGCAGGCCGCGACAAAGAATGGAAGCTGGCTGCTTTCCGCGGTGCCAGCGATTTGAATTGCGCCAATGGCGTTGCCAGTTTCGGCAAAAATTAAACTCTCCGCGAAGAAGCAGCCCATGTAAAAACAAGTCGCGGGCTTCTCGCGCACCATGGAGCCGACCACGTGCGCCACATATCCAAATTGATCGTCGGTGATGTACGTGATACGGTCGGCGGAGAAACCATCGGCGCGACCAGCTGAAAGATAACTGGCGCGCACCGTGTCACGCGCGGCTTCCATGACAAGCGAGCGGCACGTTGGCACTTCAATGGTGGCGTCGTATTCGGCGGCGGTCTTTGCAACGCGGCCAAGCATGGTCAAGCCGGCGACCGTTTGAATGTTGTCCATGTCTTGAATGCCGGGCACGAACAAAATTGATCGCCCCATTTCCGTGGCGCGGCCCACGGCGTTGTCCACGGCTTCTAGCGCGGCGATGCGGCGAATGCGTATGGGTCGACCACTTTTGGCCAGCCACACGGACACGGTCACGGCGGCGCCAATGAACACAATCCATAGGAAAAGCGCGGTCTTTTCGCTATTAAACCAAGGGGGCGCGGTCGTGGTTGTAGGCGTGGCGATGGCGGTATCCACCAACGGCGCGTTTGAAATACAACTCGATAACAGCGCGGACGCGCTTGCGCAACACATCGCCATACATAGAAAGGTGGCAACGCACTTCCACGAATGATTCGTGAAGATCCTGCAAAGGATCTTGTGCGTGATGCGCATTGAAACAATGTAACCGAAATTTTATGTCGCGATGCGTTCAACGTTGGCGCGTGGCACGGTCACAACGCCGCCACGCTCAAGCGCAACTTCCAACACGCGCGCCTTGCCGCCGGAGTCAAGCATCGCTGGCTTTTCGGGCAGAGCTGTAATGGCGCCGATCAAACCAAAATGTGGATCTCGAATAATTCGCACCACCACGCCAGCAGCCAATTCACCGCCGGAATCCTGCGCAATTTCATTTGCTGAAGTGGTGGCTTCATCAAGAGGAACAACAATTTCTGGCCGCATCACGCCCGCGCGAATTTGCGTTGCGCCGTTCACGCTGCACTCGCGCCCTTGATGGCCCGCGAGCAAATCAAATGTGCGACGCGCCATGGCGATCTCGCCGAAACCCTCGGTCAAGATCAGCGTGAGCCCGCACTTCTCGCTGCCAGTGATGGCCACGCCCAAGTCGTAACCAAGAAAGTCGCGCAGGTCGGCGTCATCCATGCCGCCAGAAACAATCGCGGCCACGCCAAGTGATTTCGCCTTGGCGATTGCGGTCGCCGTCATGCGCGCGCCGCCAATCACAACGCAACCTTTCATCTCGGGCCGAATTAAATCTTCGTGCAACTCCTCGTCCGCCGCGCGGCACGCCAGCGCAATCGGTCCGCGCGCCTCGCCGCCCACTCCAAAAATTCCTTGCACAAGCGCGGCACTGGTTTCAATCACGGCGCCTTCACTCGCCAACACTTCAACAACGCGCCCGGGCACGTGCGCCAAAATTTCAATCGGTTGCGGAGCGCCGCGCAAAAAAACCATGCCGCTGGAATCGCTCACGCTTTCAATGGTGCCTGTGGCGGCGGATTTCACTTCAGTTTTCATCATGCCAAACACGCCCTTGCTGCGCGCGATCACTTCGCCAGCGGTCACGGGCTCGCCAACTTTCTTCAACATCAATGCAGGCAAATCTTTTGGCGGACACGCAAGCAGGCTGGCCACTTTCATGGGCGTGATATCGCCATCCAAATGCGTGAATGCAATCACGGTTGCGCCCTGCACGCGGTCACCTAGCGCCACTTGAACCTTGCCCGCCGTTGGCAAAGCGCGGCGCGTGCGATAGATGCAACGGGCGCTCACTCGCAGACCTGGTGTGTATGCCTTAGCCATGGGTGAATAAACGTACGCGGTTGGAAATATTCATATTGATTCTTTAACTTTACCCATACACGCGCAATGCCTTGATCCATTTGTTCAAGCATGCGCGACGCTCTAACAAATCAGTGGGCAAAGCAAGCGGCCTTCCGCGCGCGTCAAAGATCACGCCAAGCGGACCGCCGCGAACTTTGCGCGTGACGGTTTTGCCTGAACCCGCGCCAAAATCAAATCCGCGTTCGGGGCGAACTTCTATCTCCGCTTCCGCGCCTGGAGAAAGCGCGATTTGCGCAATGTCGCCGCACAGAAGCGTGCCGCTTGCGTCGGCATCTTTGTGTTGCGCCATTGCATTTGCGCCAACAGAATTGTGCGCCGCATTCTCCTGCTGTGCATCGCCAGCCTTTGTGATCTTCATGGACCACGCAAAGCACGGCTTGGACATTTTCCCCTGTCCCTTGGCGCTCACCGCGCTACCCAACACGATCAAGCAATCTTTTTCCACAACTTCAAGCGCGGCCTGCGCATGCACGCTGGCGAACACGCCCAAGTGCGGCATCATAAAAATACTGTCCTTGGCCAGTTCGGTGAAACCTTCGGGCTCGAAACTATCAAGCAACATTGCGGCGGTTTGCTCCAGGCGCGGCGCGTGACTAAGCACGCCGCCAGAAGCCACCAGCAAATCCATGCGCATGCGGTCAACAAGACTGGCACCCGCGTCTTGCTGGGTAAAGACATCGCCCACGGTGCGCTGTTGTTGCACGCCTTTTAAATTTGTGGCGAAAGATCGATGCTGCACAAACGCAAGTCGAAGCGCCTCGCGCGCGACGGCTTGCTCAAAGATGAGCGCCTCAAGTGTTTGCGGAATCGTGGTTGGCCGCACCATTTTATTTTTCACGCGGTTGCGTAGCTCGCGCTCATCCATGTCCACGTGCACCCAGCGCAACACGTTGTCCATGCCGGCCTCGGCGCACACATTTGAAATGGAATAACTCATTCCCAAATTCGCGCTGACCGTGCGATTGAACACGCCGTCGTACACGCTGAACACGTCCGTAGTTGCGCCTCCAATGTCAACGCACACCGCGTTGATGCCGCGGCGCTTGGCAATGTCCTGCAGAATGTCGCCCACGGCGCCAGGCGTTGGCATGATGGGCGCGTCGGACCAACTGATCAGGCGGTCGTAGCCGGGCGCGTGCGCCATCACGTGCTCTAGAAAAACATCGTGAATTTTCTCGCGCGCGGGACCAAGATTTTCGCGCTCTAGCGTTGGGCGTAAATTTTCCACAACAGACAGATCAAAGCCAGGCGCGTCAAACACTTTGCGAATGGCGGCCACGGCTTCGCGATTTCCAGCATAAATAAGCGGCAATTGATACTCGCCGCCAAAGCGCGGGCGCGGTTTGGCGGGTGCGATCAGTTCAGCGATTTCAACAACCTTGCGCTGATCGCCGCCATCGGTGCCGCCGGAAATCAACACCATGTCGGGGCGTAATTCGCGGATGCGTTGAATTTGCTCATGCGGTTTGCGCCGATCATTGCCCGCGATGGTGTCCATCACAATCGCGCCCGCGCCCAACGCCGCGCGCTTGGCGCTTTCGGCGGTCATTTCTTTCACCACGCCGGCCACCATCATTTGCAAACCGCCACCCGCGCTTGACGTGCTGACATACGCGTCGCAACCAATTGGGTCGCTACGCGAAATGCGGCGAATTATTTTTCCATCGTCATCGATCAGGCGGCGGCCAGAAAGTTCTTGCAATTCCATCACGGCGTTGGTCACGCCCATGGTCACGTCGGCCAGGGGTTCTTCCACGGTGGTCGGCGCTTCGCCACGAAAAGTTTGGCGCCAGTGTCCATCTTTTTTTTCCAACATGATGGCCTTTGTGGTTGTGCTGCCGCAATCGGTGGCAACCACAATTTCAAGAGTGTCTTTATTTAATGTGTTCGCGGCGCCGCTCATGATGATTCGGCAAGCCTACACGCATGAAGGTGGCGCTTACATCTGCGTCCAAGCAAAATTGCGGTTTGGGTAGTTAAAATAGAATTGTTTTTATTTCACGCTTGTTTCACTTTTGCGGCGTATGTGGCGGCTCGGCGTTCTTATTCGCGCGCAACTTGTCTTCGCGTTGTGTTTCCAATTCGTCCATGCGCTGCAACATCCACGCAATCGCACCTCGCTTATCCAAATAATCCGCCACTTCTTTCCACGCGTTTGGGTCAAGAAGAATTCCAGCGAATGGCGACAGCGCTTGCATGCCTTGACCAGTCAACACGCCAAGCGGTCGCCAACTTTCCAGAAAAATTCCTGCTGGTTGCGCCATGCCGCGCTCCACAATTTTGGAAAGCAACATTTCAACAACCACGCGCTGTGAATCGGTGGGTTCGGCGGGTCCCGGCGCGTCCACCGCAAAGGCGTGGCGAAATTTTTCGCGCCATGACATGGAAGCCTTAATTGAAGTCTTGATTAAAGTCTTGTCATGCGGACCGTCACTCATGGAGAAACTTTACCCGCCCCACCACATCTACACCTTGAACTGATTTTTGTGGGAACGCCGCGCATGCTTGTGCGACTATATGGATTGATCCGCATGGGACTGAATCAATTTGAATTGCTGCCACAAATCCTCGATAGCGCGCTTGCGCTTGTGCGTGAGATCGCCACGGCCAAGAGGCACTTGCATGCGACCATGCCGGGATCGCCGCGCGGATTGTTGAATCAACAACAACGCGTCGCCGCCATCCTTGCAAAGTTGGATTGAATCCCAACGCATACTGCGCACACGCAGTGGTTCGCGCACAATAATTTTATCGCTGCTCAGCAAAACATCCGTTGGTAAAAAAAAGCCAATCAGAGCCATAAACATGCCCATCAAAGTGAGCGTGCCCCACATCCAATCTCCCGTGGCGAGCAACACGGACCAGGCTAAAAGCAGGATCAATGCGCACGCCAGTAACCCCGCAAGAGGCCTCTCGCGCGCTGGCCAGCAACGCCATTGTTGCGGCACATCTTTTAGGGTGAGGTCATTCATTTCGATCAAGCCCCCTCACAATGAGGCGGGCCAAAAACTATGTGTAATTTTCGGCCACGCTTTGGCATGCGCAAATACTAATGCCATGCCATAAAAATGTATTT
>SXGQ01348968.1_pt1 | contig 25986 bp, 27 predicted proteins | sample 3178371 | NCBI WGS metagenome assembly SXGQ01 (sample SAMN11356859, study PRJNA531348) | freshwater metagenome | isolation source: freshwater sample F1-20 | place: China: Fuxian Lake, Yuxi | collected 2017-12-25 | reverse complement strand
CAGCAAGTTCACGAAGAAGTGATGAACCCCCCGTTAGCCCTGCTCCCCCGGCACGCGCCGGGGTGAGCGGGGTTCTAGGAGACACAGATGGCAACTCGTATTCAGGTTCGCAGGGACACGGCAGCAAACTGGGCAGCGGCCTCGACCACGGTGCTTGCATCGGGCGAGATCGGCTTTGAGACCGACACTCGCCAGTTCAAGATTGGCGATGGTACGGCCCAGTGGCAAAACCTTGAGTACGCCGGCGGTACCACGCCGATCATCCAGAACGCCAGCGGTACGGCAATTACCGATCTGAACGCTGCTGCACTCCGCAACAACGGGAACGCCAAGTACCTGATCTTGGGCGCCGATTCTGCCTCCAACGAGCCTTCTGGTCTCACGACTGCCACCGACGGCCAGTTGCTGGTGACGGTCGCCAAGTACGACTATCTGGGTACGTCAGCGGCCAACGAGCGGTTCCTGATGACGCTGACGACCCTGACCACCAACAAGACCTACTACCGAACCTACAACGGTTCGTGGTCGGCGTGGTATCTGATCATTACTGCTGACGCCAGCGGCAACGCAACGGTACCGGGCGACCTCGCCGTAAACGGCGGCGACATCACGACGAACCAGACTACGGCCACGGTCTTCAACACCAACGCCACGACGCTAAATGTCGGTGAGGCTGCGACGACGGTGTCGATCGGAGCCACGACTGGCACCGCCACGATCCGCAATGCAACGACTGCGATTCAGGGCAGCGCGACGGTCGGCACCACGCTTGGCGTCACTGGCAACACGACGCTGACCGGCGACCTCGCCGTCAACGGCGGCGACATCACGACGAGCGCGGCAACCGCAACGGTGTTCGACAGTACAGCAACATCTGTTGACATCGCAGGCGCAGCGACGACGCTGAACATCGCTGATGGAGCGACGGCTGCTCAGACGATCAACATCGGAACCGGCGTCACGGTCAGCGGCGCTACGAAGACGATCAACATCGGTACCGGTGGCGCTACTGGTTCCACGACGAACATCAACCTTGGTGATGCGGATGGTGGCACGGTTGTTGTCAACCGTGCGCTGACGGTGAACGGGTTGACGACGTTGTCTGGTGGTCTGTCTGGAACTATTGATTATTCCAATCTGCCCAGTGGTTCAATCATCAACTTTGAAACCAGAACACCAGCAAGCCAAGAGGTAGAAGCAGACCCATTTTCATCGGCCTCCCAAGTACTCACAATTGCAAGGGCGTTTTCCTACACACCAAAAATGTCTGGATCTATAATCAAATTCTGCAATCTATACATGACGATTACTGGATACAGAAACAGTTCGTCCAATGGTTTTACGGGTAATATTACCGGTTCGATATCTGTTGCGGCTTCTGCTGGAGGCGGCACCATTTCGCTTATTGAGGAAGATGGTGCGTCTCTAAGTATGTCAGTTCCGGGAAACGTATACCCCAGTAGCAAAACCGTCGGCGGCAGTTTGCTATTGACTCATACAGGAGGCACTGGCGTTGCGAGAACTTACACTCTTACAGGCACAGTCACTGGGCCTTCAGGCAGCGTATTAAGTACCGCTTCAGGACGAGTCAACCTTTACGGCGGTTTTGGCAGCGTCGTGCTTATCTTTGAAATCAAAGCCTGATGCCCTACATCGGCGCCAATCTTCCCTACAAGGGCTGGACGACTGACACTCAGTTCTCCACGGTGCCGCCCGGTTTCTCGCAGGACATGCTCAATGTCATGCCTGTGGACCAAGGTCGTCGGCGCCTGCGCCTCTCTTCTCGCGCTGGGTTCAACCCGATCTACGACTTCGCTACCGCCGGCCCGATCCAGTGCATGGTTCGGTGTGTGGCGTACACAGGCGATGCCGGTCAACTGAAGACGGTCATCAAGGACCGCACGATCATCGTCAAGGCCGGCTTGGTGTACTACCTAGAGCAGGGCGATGATCCAATCCTGTGCAACGTAGCGGCTGGCGGTTCGGCTCCAAACAACACTCCGGCCCTCAACGCCAACGCCAAGACTGTTGAGGGTGTCCAGTTCAACGACTATGTCTACCTGTGCGACGGCATCAACTACGTCAAGGTTGACATCAGCCTGACGGTGCCGGAAGTCCAGAAGTGGGCTGGCCCGTACGGTGTCGTCGAGGTCAGTGTTGGTGGTAGTCACAGTTACGCCACTCTGATCGCTAGATACGGCGCACGGATTGTCCTGTCCGGTGTTGCTGACGCAGAGACCAACTGGTTCATGTGTCACATAGACAACCCGGAAGACTGGACTCCAAGCGCGTCGGCAGTAGACGCCATAGCCGGTGGGGGTTCGGAATACGGCACGCTTGGCGATCGCATTATTGCTCTAATACCTTTGGGCAACACTGGCCTGTTGTTTGCCGGCCAGCGCAGCATGTCGTACCTTACGGTCGATCCTGCGCTCGATGACAACCCTCAGATTATTACTCTAAGCCGCAGCATTGGCATCGTTGGTTCCCGTGCATTCTGCTATGGGCCTGAGAAGATCGCCTACATCCTTGGCTACGAGGGGCTGTATCGGGTCAGCCCGAACGACTTCAGCCTCGACCGTGGCAACCTGATCAGCCTGAACGTCCTCGACTCGTTCTTCTCTAAGACACAGTGGGAAGACATCGATGCCGTGCTGACGTACGACATCGAGTTGCGTGGGGTTTGGATCTGGCTGACCCGCAAGGACCAGCCGTCTATCAGCGTCCACCTGTTCTACAGCGAGCAGACCGGCGGGTTCTTCCCCCAGCGCCTATACGAGCCGGAGTTCTATGGCGCCCTGTCGTCTTGCCAAGCGATCGTCACGGACGGTCGTACTCCGGTGGTTTTGATGGGCAGTGCAGACGGCAAGATCGGGTACTTCGACTACCGGGTCATCTCTGGTATCGATGGGTACCCGGCCAGCGGTTACAGCACGGCGTCAGGCGGGTCGTACACACCGCCGACCCCCGAGCAGTCAGAGGATCGTCGGGTCCTCAGCAACATAAGCATTGGCCCACTTCTTGGCGACCTTGGAACCCGGGTGATGCTGCGGGACGTTCTGGTCGAGTTGAACTCCGAAGAACACCTCCCAGACACTGCCGTGAAGGGCAACCTGCCTCGTCCGGCGCTGGCCCTGTCCTACGGTGACACGGCTGAGAAGGCCATCGCCAGCAGCCTGACGACCGTCCGCATGGTGCAGGTTCTGTCGGTCACGATCGACGGCGGGGCTGCTGGTACGTCGTCCTTTGCCTCGACGATTGACGCCGGCGGCATTGCCCCCACCGTCACTGACTACGAGGACGGCGGATACGTTGCGGTCAATTTCGGCAACTACGAAGCCCGGTCTACGTTCGTGGACCCGGAGGCCCGTATCTACGACGGTGCTGTGCCGGAATCTGAGTACTACCTCAAGCGGGACACTTGGGATTCTGCCGACCGGTGGCTGGTCTACCACACTGACACGAATGAGATCGTCTATGTCCAGCAGGCGCTGAACGGGGTGTATAGTGCAGACCCGACCGTCGGTGAGTACCGATTCCGACCCGACGGTGTGACAACCAGTGCTGGACTCCAGTCCGACGACACCGCCGAGTTCCAAGGCGTGTTGCTTGAGGCTGAGAACCTTGCGCTTGGCGAGTTGTACGAGGGTAATAACAATCACTTCCGGTGCAGGGTGAGGGCTGGCGCGGCTTACCTGCAAATCATCAGTCAGGGCTACCCGTGGGCGCTTGAGCGAGCGTCGGTCCTGATTGAACCGGTTGGTCCGCGCCGAACTGTGCGAGAGGTGACCTAATGGGTTTTCTGAGCCGCATCTTTGGTGGCAAGAGTCGTCAGCGTAGAGCGCAAGAGCAGCAGATTGCTCAATTGCAAAGTGGACTTCGTGGTCTTGGAACACAGGCCGGCGAGGCGTTTGGCACTCTTGCTGGTGAGGTTGAGGGCTTTTACAGGCCAGCACTCGACTACCAGCAGCAGCAGATGGACTTGGTCCTCAACCGGTTTATGGCTGATCGGACTGCCAACATCGATCAGTACCGCACCGGGTATGAGCAGAACATTTCGCAGTTCCAGACTGCGTACGACGACATCCGCCGGCAGTACACGGCTGGCATGGATCGCGTGTACGGTGAGGCTGCTACTGGCCGGCAGTCGATGCTTGAGAGCGTCGATCTTGCCACGCAGCGCAACGTAGGCCGTATGCAGGCTCGCAACGCCTTCAGCGGCCTTGGCCTGACGACGTTCGGCCAGCAGGCTGTTTCCGCTCAGGAATCTGAGGGCGCCCGTCAGCGCGGTGTGATTCAGGAACAATACGCCGGCCAGTTGGCTTCGATCCGTCAGGCGCAGACCGCTGGCGAAACTTCACTGGCCCAGCAGCAGGCTGGTGGCCTAGCCGACATGCGTACTCAGCAGACGACTGGTCTTGCTGAGATGGGTGCGTCATACAGCAGTGCGCTGGCTGGCTTGCAGCAGGGCCTTGGTTCTCAGCGCCTTGGTTTGATGATGGGCATGCAAGGCCAGCGCATGGACTACCGCCAGCAGCAATTGATGGCACCGATCGGCTATCAGGAACAGGCCCTGACCATGCCGTTCAACGCCCAGATGAATCTGGCAATGCAGCGTGGTTCTGGTTCTCAGCAATTCGCAAACGCCCTGATGGGTGCTGGCTTTGGTCTGGCTAACCGTTTCCTAGGCCAAGTGTTTGAATAAGAGGAATCAACATGGCATATCAGTACCCAACGATCGCTTCCCAACTGGCCGCAATGTCCGAGCGCGAGTCTCCTAAGTACCGTCGCGGAGTTGCTCAAATGACGAAGGCCCCGTCGCAGGACTTCCTGCTTCCAGAGGATGCTGAGGCTCTTAGCCGCGATCGCGCCGCCCGTATGTCGTCTGCCGGTCAGCCGGCACAGACATCTGGTGTTGGTCTCGCTGCATCCGCTCCGGCATCAACGCAACCTTCATTCTTATCGCAGGTTGGCAAGGCATTCGGCAGTGTTGCCCCTGACCTATTTCGTGGGATCGCGGCTGGTCTTGCTTCGTACGACGGGAATCCATTGACCCCATACAGCGGCGTTGGCGAAGCGATGGCTGCGACCATGCAGCGCAGCGAACAGACTCGCGAGGCTCGTCGCAAGATGTCTCTGGCCGGCGAGGAGGGCGCAGCCGCTGCCCAGATGGAGGCAGGCTTCGAGCGCGAGATGAACAAGCAGAACTTGGGCGACTTCCGTGGAATGGCGCAGCCGTCTGCCGACGATCGCCGGTACTTCGACGACCTCGTCAAGATGGAGGGCTTCAAGATCGGCGTGCCTTCGAGTGGGGTGAACAAGGCCATGCTCGCCTACACGGCTGCTAACCCGTTCAGCGCCACTGAGCGTGAGCGCATGGAGTCTGACATGCGAAAGAATCTCCAGTCTGCACTACGCATCTCGTTTTGAGGACACCATGAAACTTACCCCAGACCAGCGTCCAGCAGGAATGCCTGAGCCGGTCGTTCCGCAGATGACCAGCGAACAGGCAGACGCCGACATGCTTGGCCGGATCGACTCTGTCATCGAGCAGATGAACAGCAATCCCGGCTGGGCTATCGGTGACCCGTCGATCAGCGGTCAACCATCGTTCGGCAAGGCGGTCGCCGGCATCGAGCAAGGCGACTATCAGGGTCTTGAGATGCTGGAGTTCGGCGCCGTGCGCGGGACCCCGGCTGTTTCATTCACGGATGAAGACGGCCAGCGTCAGGTCATCAAGGTGACCATGCCCCAGTGGCTGGGCATGATCCAGACCCGCGACGATGCTCGATCCGACCTGCGCCGCCAGCGTGAACTGGAGTCGAAGAAGCAGGCATTTGCCGGACAGTTCAAGGCGCTGGCTTCTCGCGTTGGCGAGTCGCAGGACCCGATGGTCAGCCAGTACCTTGGGCTGCTGTACCAAATGGACCCGGGCGCTGCCATGCAGGGTCTCCAGTCGTTCCTCAAGGCTCGCAGCGGTCGCGAGGACTACGTCATGTACCGTGGCACGGAGATGCCGTCGTCCTTTGCTCAACAGGTTGGAACGATCGACGACGCTCAGGCCGACATGCGAATGGATGCGTTCGGTCGGTACGCCGGAAACTTGGCCGACAGCGGACGAATGCAGGCTGCTGGCGCAGTGAACATGTACTCAACGCTGATCCGACCGAAGGGTGACAGGGTTACACCTCGTGGCATGACCCTGCCGCAGTGGTCTCAGCAGACGCAGAACCCGATGGCTCTGGCCCTGCTGGTGGACGCCATGCGTCAGGGTCTAGTCCCGGGAGTTAGCCAGCCCGTGCAACTTCCGTCGATGGTGAACGGTCGTATCGAGCCTAACTCGCTGAACCAGTTCATGTCCCGGTTCAACGAGGTGTCTGGCGCTATGGGCTGGGGTCCATCGTCGGAAGCCGACCTGCCGGTGATCTTGGATGCTCTGAACCGTGTCCGTGGCGGCATGTTCATCGATGAGCAACAGGCTGTTCCGTCGTCTACCGGTCGTCAGCAGGCGCCGGCGCAGCAGCCTGCTGGGGCGCAAAAGCCGATCGGCGTGGGCCAGCGCAGTGCGCTGTCCAACATTGCCGACCTGACCATTGACCCGGTGTTGCAGCGCCAGTTGAAGTCTGGAAATCCGCAAGACCTGAACTTGGCGTTTGCAAAACTTGAGATGCTGTACCGGCAATCTCAGCGTGACCCATCTGTTCTCGCCGGCGTCGGCATCTCCAAGGCCGATCTCGAAGCAGCAATCCATTTGTTCAACATCGAGTGACATATGAGCCAATTCTCGTTCTTCCCGCAGGCTGACGGTTCCGACCCGCTCGCAGACGCCCTGTTGCAATACCGTCGCAGCAAGAAGACACTTGGCCAGCGTTCGGAAAGCGACGAGTCTGGTATGCAGTTTGGCCGTGCAGTCGCTGGCCTGCTGAACGATCTCGACCCACTAAGTTGGTACGTCAGCACGTCGTCCGTGATGGACGACATCGGTGACTTCGGCACGTTCATCGACCGTGTCAAGACGATCGAGACCAAGAAGCAACTGGATAGCGAGATGGCAAGCGGCAAACTCACGCCGCAGGAGATGCTGCTTCGCCAGCAGCAGATTGAAGTACTCGACAAGATGATCGCCAGCGAGGCCCAGCAGGCTGCTGCTGCCACGCAGGAAAAGATTGAAGAGAAGGGCGTGGTCGGCATGTTCGGCCAAGGCGTCAAGGCTGGCGTCACGCAGGGCGTGGTGTCAACTATGCGCGGGTTCGCCAATTTCATGCCGTTTGATGGCGATGCTTTCTGGTCTGGCGCACAGCGCGAGACCGGCATGGCAGTCCCAGAGGACAGCGTGTCTGGCAAGATCGGTCAGGCTGTTGGTAGTGGCCTGTTCAGCGCAGCATCGTTCGCCGTCAACCCGTACCTTGGTACGGCTGTCATGGGCCTACAAGGCTACGGCGGCGGCATCGAGGCTTACGATCAGGCTTACCAGTACGGACTGACCACTGGCGACTACAGCCAGTTCGAGAAGATCACGTCCGGCCTGACCAGCGCAGCGATCGAAGCAGCGACCGAAACACTTGGCTACGGCATCGCCAGTCGTCTCGCGAAGACTGGTGTGGCTCAGTGGTTCGCGCAGCCCGGTGCGCGATCGGTCATGGGTACCGTCGGCAAGATGTATGCAACCGAGGCTCTTGAAGAGGGTCTCGTGCCGATCTTGCAGAACGGCGTGAAAATGACCGGCGTGACCGGTATGCAGCCGGCGGAGTGGCGCGAAGCGTTCAGTCAGGCTGCGACCGATGCGTTTTACGGTGGCTTCGGCGGATACGGCGCTGCTGCCGTCAATGTGCCGGCTGAGATTGTGCGCCGCCAGCAGACGAACAATTTGCTGCGCGAGGCCGGCAGCAAGTACGCCGACCAGTCGTTCGTCGAAGAGATTGCGCCGAAGCGTGCTGCTGCGTTGCAGGCGATGACGCCCGAGGAGCGTGCGCTGGAATCCGATCAGGCCGAAAAGGCCCTAATGCAGGCCGGCGCTGACCTTGGCAAGGCTAAGGAGAACGTCGGCGCCGTGCAGGCGCAACTTATCGCCAAGCAGCAGGAACTCGCCCGTGCGCGTCGTGGACGCGATCAGGCACGCATTCAGGCCCTTGAAGCAGAAGTTGCAACGGGCGAGGCTGGTCTAGCGACCTCTCGACAGAATGCCGCAACGATCTCCGCAGACTATGCAGCGGCGCAGTTCAACTACCTGACGGCACTGGCATCAATGTCGGCTGGCGCACCAACGGTGCGGATGACCGTAGACGACGTGTTGAACAGCCAGCAGTACAACCCGGCGACATCCGCAACGACGTCCCAGAAGGCGGTCGAACAGCAATTGACTCGTCTTGGTTTCAAGGTCCAGTACTACGACGGTGGTCAGCAGGGCGACACCCGTCCGGCATTCTTCTCGCCGCAGACGCCAGACACGGTGTACCTCCGTGCTGACGGCAACATGAAGTTCAGCGAGATGATGGGTCTTGCCATGCATGAACTGACCCACTGGGCGCAGTTCAACGACAGTGGCTTGTGGCGAGCCATGCGTGAGACGATGGACGACCAGACGATGCTGGCCGCTGCTACTGAGTATTGGCAGCAGGCCGCTGGTATCGACCCGCAGGTCCGCCAGTCCCTTGCTCAGATCATGGCAGAGGCGGATGGCAAGCCGATCTCTGGCGACGATGTGGCGCAACTCGAATCGAGGATGGGACGATCGCTGCTGGAAAGCGAAGGCGCCGCCAAGATGATTGAGAACGGTGCTGCTGCACTGTTCCGTGGCGAGGCTGTACCCGGCTGGTTCGGCCAGTTGGTGACCCGTATGGGCCTGCGTGGCCGGTCGGCCATGAGTGCGCTCAAGTTGTACCGTGGCCTTCAGGAGGCCGCGAAGAACAACAAGGGCTACACACCCGGCAAGGTTGGGTTCACGATTGACGCGGCTCAGCGCGGACTTGAGGTCATGCGTAGGGCGCGGATCCAAGCGGCGGGGGCTGTTGCAGCGCCACCGGCAACGCCACAGCCACAGGCGGCTCCGGCCCCCGCCACTACACCTGCGCCGGCCCAGCCTGCCCCAGCCGCTCCTGCGGCCCCTGCGGCGGCGCCTGCTCCTGCACCAACGGCGGCGGCTCCTGCGCCGGCTGCGCCAGCGGTGAGTCCCGCCGCTGCCGCGCCGGCCCCGGCGGCTACCACCCGTGCGGCTATCGACGCCGCAATAGCCAGCACGTCCGCCGCTCCTGACCCTGAGTTCTTCGCTCCGTCGGTCAACGAGGTCGCTGCGGCAGAATTGGCACTTGGGCAGCGTGCATCGGAGGATGCAGCCGCTGGTCGCCCGAACCCGTACGAGGGCGTCACTGGCGAGGAGATCGCCCGTCTGATGACCTATGTGGACGCGGTCGATGGTGGCCTGCTCCCGGGCCAGATGGTCACTGGTGACCAGCGCAGGATCGCCAAGGAAATGCGCCGCAAGATCCGCCGGACGGTCGGCACGATCAGCGCACGGGCATCGGCTCCGAGGAGCGACATCGGACACAAGCGCGAGAAGGCGACCGGTCGATATGTCGGATCTCCAGACTGGGTTGGAGGGAATCCGGCGCAACTCAAGAAGTTGCGAAAGATCCTGCGCGGTCTCGCGGAGGAGGGCGAGTCGGGTCGTTACTGGTACGAGAACTCCAGCGCCGCGATTCTTGAAATCGCTGGAGGCGATGTCGTAGAGGCGGAAAAGATCGTCGCACTCATCGCCCTGTACTCGCCCAATGCAACCGTTCCGGCCAATACGACGATGGCCCTGACGGCCTACTACCAGTTCAAGGCTGGTGTTCCGATCAACGCCGGCTTCGGTGTTGCCGACGCGAAGGCCACGGCCCTTATGGCTGAAGGCAAGATGTGGAGCGGGATCAAGACCAACTCGTTCTATCAGAACTTGATGGTCAACATCGACCCGTCCAAACTCGACCCCGGCGTGGCGACGATGGACATGTGGATGGCGCTCGCGTTTGACTACGGCGACAAGGCGCTTGATCAGGGTCCGAAGTACCAGTTCTCTCAGCGTGAAATCCAGAGGCTTGCAGCAGAACTTGGATGGGAGGCCCATCAGGTACAGGCTGCTATCTGGACCGCAATGAAGGGGCGCATCGATCCGATCCGCGAACAACTCAAGGAGAAGGAGTTGGAGGTTGGTATCGGTGAGACGTACGAGAAGGTCGATCCGAAGACTGGAAAGACCAAGGTTCTGTACCGCGTCAAGAAGGGACGGGAGTATGACCACTTCCGCCTCGCCCACAAGATGGGCATGGAATACGACCTGAAGAAGGAAGACATTGAGGCCAGCCGGTACGACTTCAGCGATGCGCTTCGCGAACGCATGGTGCAATTGTCGTGGGAGGCAACGCCATCGACCAGCACTGGCCGATCAATCCCGGGCATCCACAAGGCTCCGCTTGACCAGCGTCGTGAATACCTAGAGGCGATCTACAAGGTCCTGTTCCAGAACGGTCGAAGTGTCATTGCCGAACTAGCCGGACTGGCAAACGGCACGTCCATGATCGGGTATTCGGCATGGAAGGGCGACATTGGCGCCGGGGCGCAGACTTTCACTCCGGTCTCAACTTCAGGCACCGGATCTAAGAAGGCAATCAAGCCAGAGGCTGCTGCCAATTTGGACCTAGCGTCGGTCATTCTGGGTTTCATTCTTGAGCAAGACGCCGTGACGTACCACACTGCGTCATACGGCGCCGCCAAGAAGGACCAGAACATGGCCGCGTTGCAGACAAGTCGTCCTTTGACGATGCAGGAAATGCAAGCGTTGTACAAGGCGTTGCATGACAAGTTCGGTACTTGGGACTTGGCCCCTGCTTATCGACCGGACGGTGTCCGCATCGGTAACTTCACGGCGTTCGACGAAAGCGTTCCGACGATTGACAACAAGGCTTTCCACGACGGCATCCAAGAGATCATCGAGTCCTTGCCGGATGACTTTGGCGGTGGTAGTGTCACTGCGACGACGTTCATGTCGGTCGGTAATTACCTAAGCAACAATTGGGAGACTAATCCAAATGGCGAAACTTATCTGGAGAGAATCCAAGCCCAACGACCCGTGGTTCTTGAACGGGTCCGAAATCTACGTTCCAGTGTCGAGGCCATCAACCGAGAGTTCGATGCCAAGTACGGGTGGGGCGCAGGTAGGGTCTTCAGCACAGCCCCAGCCCCAGCAGCCCCAGCAGCCGCCACAGCAGCCGAGCCAGATGTAACTAGCGAACGTCCCGACGACGAACCGGAGGGGCCGGGTCCGCCGCCCGGTCCCGGCGGTGGTCAGCCGGCGGTGTCAACGTCGAGCGCCCGTATCACCCCGCAGCAAGACGCCCAGTACATGGACGCCGTCAAGCGCGGCGATACGGAAACGGCGCAGAGGATGGTGGACGAGGCGGCGGAGGCGGCGGGGTATCGCGTCGGGCCGGTTTATCACGCCACGCCAAACAAGTTTAGCGAATTCTCATATGAGGAACGACCTAATGCCCTAACCGGCGACAAAACCGGTTTCTTTTTTTATCGCAACAAAGAAGATGCGGAAAATTGGGCATCCTCGCTCCAATGGCTTGATGCCAACGCAGAGCCGTTTGTGGTTTCTGCATATCTCAAGATGGAAAATCCGAGGCGTGGCGCAAGGGTTTCAGGAAAGCGTGGCGAAGCCGCTCGCCGTGAAATGATTGCTAGTGGGTACGATTCTGCCGAACATTTGGGCGGCAAAGAATTGGTGGTGTTCTTTCCAGAACAGATCAAATCTGCCGACGCTGTAACCCGCGACGAGGCCGGCAACGTCATTCCGTTGTCGCAGCGGTTCAACCCTGCCAGCCCAAGCATCCTTGAGGCCCGTGCTGGCAAATCCGATAAGAGCGACAAAAAAGACATTTCTCTGATCTGGGAAGTTCAAGTTTCCAATGATCTTGCCGACTTCGAGGAGGCTCATGTTGGCGGGATAGCGGATCTTGGAGATGAGTCGTCGAAGTATCTAGTATCTCTAATTCCAGATTACGAACGCAAGATTAGGCCAGTACGAGATGCGATTCGTTCTGTACTTGGTGATTCATTTACCCTGTACAGATCGATGGTTCCAGAACAACTCGAAGCGTGGAGGAACGGAGAAGATGTTGGCCCAATGAGCGGCACGACTAACAAGCGACTTGCAAATCGATGGACCAATCTCGCTGCTGTGAAGGACAAGGGACGTGTAGTTGTTGAGATAACAGCAACACCAGAGATGATCGTTCTGCGCGGTAGTGAAAATGAGTCAGAACTGATCTTCGACGCCAATGAGATATCCGCCGATACAGTTCGTCTCATTGGAACCTCCAGCCCGAGCATCCTTGAGGCCCGTGCGCCGTCTCGTGGAGTCTTCGACGTCAACAACCCGCCTCGACCAAAGGCTGGATTCGACAAAGTCATGGCGGTGATGGATTTTGAGGGCGTCGTGTACTACGACACCGATGCCAGAATGCACGGCGACCTCGTCGATTCGTTCCCCGGCATCGAGGACTACATCATTGACGGCGGGTTCATCGTCAATGGCAAGTATCGGATGAACATGTCTGATGGTGGCTATGCCGCGAAGGAGGGCGGCGACGATCGCGTGGCAGAGGTCAAGGCTTTCACCAAGCGGGTGAACGATCCGACGATTGTCGGCGCCCGTCAGCGTCAATCTCCTGATTCGTTGATGATTCCGTCGCAGCGGCTCTTCGATGAAGTCGTTCGCGGAGAGCGGAAGTGGGCAGTGACGGACGATTCAGGTAATCCGTTGATGGTGTTCCATGGGAGCCGAAATACCGGAGTCCTGCGTCCGTTTGCTGCTGGATCTCCAGACTTCATGTTCTTTTCCACGGAACTTGCGGTCGCAGAAAGTTACACCCAGACTGGATCTGTTTTTCCAGCATGGATTAGCGCCAAGCGACCGGCAATGATCGACTTCGGTGGAACCGAGTACGATGCGGTTACGACCGGCGACATCAACCCGCAACTTTCCGAGTTGGTAGGCAGAGATGTCAAGGTTGAAAGTTGGGAAGACGAGTACGACGACTATGACAATTCTCTTACCAACACGGATCTGGTTTCACAATTATTGTTTGATGCTGGCTATGACGCTGTCGTCATTACTGGCGTAGACGATTCTTCCAATAGAGACCAAGACTATGGAACTATCGTTGTTGTAAATTCCTCAGATCCGATTATTAGTGCGATCACTGGCCGACGAGTTACGGAATCGGATTACAGAAATCCTCCGACAATTTCGTCTGCTCGTATTCGTCAGCGCCGCGAGGATCTCGCGTACCAGATCGGTCGCCGCAGTGGTCAAGTCGCCGGTGTAGCCCGTGGGCGACAGCAGCGCGAGGCCGAGGTTCGCGAGGCGCAGCGCGAGGCAGAGGCACGCGCCCGTGCGGTCGAGGAGACTCGCCGTCGTGCCAAGGAGCAGAAGCGCGAGCAGCGTGTCCGCGAGCGTGCCAAGCGTGCCGCTTTGGCCGGACGGATGCAGGCTCGACTGGCCCGTCTGTCCGCCGAGATTCGCCGGCGCCAGCGTCGGGAGGGCGAGCGGATGGAGGACTTCAGCCGCCGCGCCCTGCGCGAGATGATGCGCGAAGCCCAGACTGCCAGCGCCGAGGGCTATCGTCAGGCGAAGCGGGACCTGTCGCGCCTGAAGCGTGAGGCGATCGAATTGATCAACCTGCTTCCGCCCCGAACGCGATCGCGATACCTACCTCGCATTGCCGAGTTGACCAGCGCGGCTGGCGTTCTGAGAGTCGCAGACTCTGTGGTCCGCGACATGACACGCAACGAGGCCCGTGTCACGTTCAACCGCCTGCGCGGATTGCAGCAGCAGTTCACCTCGCGGCGCGGTATTCGGAATGACACCCGCGATCAGGCCATGCCGCTAATTCAGTCTGGCATGGCGATGCTTGGCGGTGATCGCTTGATGGGCTACACGGACATTGCCGACATGGTCCAGCGAATCGGCGCTGCCCGTCAGTTGCTGGAGGAGGCTCGTGACCTGTACGAGCAAGACCGCGAGGCTTGGCGCGATGGCCGAGCAGAGCGTCAGCAGGAACGGGCTGACGCCGCCGAGGTTCTGGCGCAGAACATCGAGAGGCTTGACGAGTTGCCGGACTCGCGCCTCTGGAGTACTGGACGTACGGCTGGTTTCGTCGGCAAGTTCTTCGCTGCCAACAGCGACATCCACACGCTGGCTGAGATCATCGATGGTGCCATCGACGGTCCTATCCACGAGATGATCGCACGTCTTGCTGCCGGCAAGAACGCAATGAACCTCGACCGTCGTCGCATCGACCAGTCGATGGACGGACTGTTGCAACAGGCCGGATACAGAAGCATCGATGACTACGCGCAACGAGCCGCCGGCATGGGTGGTGTCGCGGCCACCGACGTCATGGATGTGATGCTTGGCGGTCAGTCGCGCCGAATCACGAGCGGCGAGGCGATGTCGCTGGCCGCGATGGACGACGACACGCTGGCCCTGTTGTTCGACGAGAACGATCCAGAGTTCGCCGGTAGCCCGATCACGTTCCTTCGCGACGGCGGCAAGTTGCCGGTGCGCGTCACGCGGCAGGAGGTCGAGGCGATCCGCGCACGCTTGTCGCAGGGCCAGATTGCGCTCATCGACGGGCTGAAGGCGATGATCGACGCCGACATTCGCCAGCGTGCGTTCGATGTCCACTACGCACAGTTCGGTCGTATGCCCGAGGCCATCCCCGGCTACTACCCGCGTCGTCGTCTTGGCGACTCGATCAGTGGCGACACGGTTGATGTCAACGCCACCCCGGGCAACGTCATTATGACGATGCTGGACAACGCCGGGTTCACCCGCCAGCGTGTCGCGAGTCGTGCGCCGCTGGTGGTTGATGACCTCGTCCGCACGATCGACGGTCATGTCGATCAGGGCCTGCGCCTGATCCACCTGAGCGATCCGCTCCGGTTTGGCATCACGGTCCTGCGTGACGCGAACGTGAAGAGCGCGATGGAAAGTCGGCTGGGCGCCAAGAGCAACGACCAGATGCGGAAGTTGCTCATGAACGGCGTCGGCTTGAGCGGTCGTCCGACCGGCGACTTCATCGACACACTGAACAGCAATGTCAGTGGCGCACTGCTGCTGTTGAACCCGAAAACTTGGTTCCGCCAGTTGGGCGGCATCTTCCGTCTGGCGAGCGAGTTCGACATGGCTGACTGGGCGAGCGGCAGCAGGGCCTCGATTGCACTGGCGCCGGCGGAACGCAGCGCCATCATCGACCGCATCGAGGGAGACAGCGGTTATTTCTTTGACCGCCACCGCCGGTCGCAAGTCGGTCTGTTTGCGGGTATCATCGGAGACCCTCGACAGAATCGTGAACGCATGATTGTCATGCTGCGTGCTGTTGGGTCGAACCTGCGTTCGGCTGTGAATGAGGCCGCGCAGGCGAACTTCCGATCGATGTTGGAGGACCTCAACTCTGGTCGCTCCAACGTCCTCACCATCCTGCGCTCGTTCGACTGGGCGCTGCGCGGGATCGATCGTCAGGTGATGTTGGCCGGGTACATGAGTGCGCGTCAGGGTCTATCGCGCACCGACCCGGCGATGGCCGAGCAGGATGCTCACCTTGCCGCGATCGCGTTGGCCGAGCGTGCATTCCGTCGCACGCAGAACGTCAGCGATCCGATGGACGACACCGTGTTCGCGGCGGAGCAGAAGTTCAACAAGGGCTACGGTCGCTTGTTGTTCCCGTTTTCCAGCGATCCGCTCAAAGCGTTCAATCAGGCTCGACGTGCGGTCGCCAACCCGGACGCTCGCGCCGGCACGGCGTTCGGCATCACGGCGAACATCCTGTGGTCGGCTGCTGCCAACCCGCTGTCTGTCGGTCTCGCCGGTCTTGCGACTGGGTTCTGGGCGAGCGACGACGAGGACGACAAGTTGCTCAGGCAGGCGATCGTGAATCAGCAAGCGCAGCGTGCGATGGAGCGTGCGGCGGGTGACCTCGCAGGCAGCGCGTTGGGTTACGGCGGATTGATCTTGAACGACGCCTATCAGGCGTACCGCGCATATCAGGATGGATATGCACCGGACGCTGGCATTCAGATCATGCCGTTGCAGGTCGCGAACGAGGTGATGAGGAACTTCTCCACTGGAGAGTTCGGCGCGATGGCTGGAGATGTCGCTACGCTGGCCGGCATTCCTGTCACGACTCCGATCGAATCGATCGCTCGCGACATCGCACGGGTCACTCCGACGCCGGAGAAGATTCGCGATGCTTTGCTGGCGAAGAAGCGCGGCAGCGGCCTGACGGCTGACGAAGAGCGCAGGCTCAAGGCGGCGCAGCAGCAGGTCCGACTCAACAAGTTGCAGACGGCAGAGTGAGATTCCGCTAGAAATCTGGGGCTTGACAGGCCCCGGCCTGCACACTAGAGTTCCTGCACATGACTGCATCGTGCAGTCAGTCGCACGAGGAAATACTGCATGGCAAAGAAACTACCGCGCAACGAGCGGTACAAGACGATCACCATTCGCAAGAAGGACTGGGACGTGTTGGACCGCATCCAGCGTGGAACGGGATGGACGAAGACCCTGATCTTCCACTTCATCATCGAACACCACGCGCACAAGTTGCCGGAGAACCTGACCGACATCGGGTACATCCGGCTGGGCAACACCAAGATCGCAATTAGTGAGATCGACGAACAACTCGAAGGAAAGACCAATGCAAGCACTCCAAGCGTTTGAGATTCATCACGACATCCCGGAAGCGGACTACCACCAACGCGCTGGTTGCAGCGCATCGCAACTCCGCACCCTGCTGACCAAGTCGGCAGCGCACCTCCAGCATCAACGTCGTCAACCACAGGAAGAGACTGCCGCGCTCCGCGTCGGACGTTTGCTGCATTGCATGGTGCTGACTCCCGGTCTTGTCAAGGCGAACTTCACCATCGCCCCTGACATCAACAGGCGCACGAACGCTGGCAAGGAAGAGTGGGAGCGGTTCATCGCTGCGAATAGCAGCAAGACCGTCGTGACCCACGACGAGTGGGATGACGCGAACGGCATGGCGCAGGCCGCTCAATCGACTGGCCTGTTCAGCAAGGGCCAGCCGGAGATCAGCATCTTCGGAAGCATGAACGGCGTGGACGTGAAGGGCCGGCTCGACTGGTTCAACGCCGGAGAGATCATCGACGTGAAGAGCACGTCTTCGGTGGCCTCGCCCCGCGAGTTCCAGAGGACGGTGTGGAACTGGGGCTATGGGTTACAGGCTGCGTTCTACATGAGGATGGCTCGTGCCGCCGGCCTGTCACCATCCAAGTTCGTGTTCGTTGCAGTTGAGAAGGAAGCACCGCACGTTGTCGGGGTGTACGACCTCGACCCGACGGTGATCGAACTCTTCGATCGTCAGATCGACGACCTGATCGAGGAGTACAAGCAGTCGCTGGTCGTCGATGTGGCGCGTTCTTGGGGACGCCACACCATCTCGATCCCCACGTGGGCCAAGGCTGGCCTTGAAGACGAAGCCTGAAAGGAAACTGATCACATGAAGACTTCAGAACACATCGGACAGTTGGTCGCTGCGCTTGCGGAGGCGCAGAAGACGATCGTGAACCCGTCTTTCGACAAGGTCAACCCCCACTTCAAGTCGAAGTACGCGACGTTGGGGGCGCACCTCGATGTCATCCGTGACCCGTTCTCCAAGAACGGTCTGGTGCTGACGCAGTTCATCAGCAGTGACAACACGTCGATCACCTGCACCACCCGCATCTCACACAAGAGCGGCGAGTGGATGGAGGACAGCGCCAGCGAGGGTCGCCCGGAGCGTTGCACCATTCAGCAGTTCGGGTCGATCTGCTCGTACCTCCGCAGGTACACGATCGCTGCGGCGGTGGGAATCGTCGGGGAGGAGTCGGACGACGACGGCGAGGCTGCGGTGGCTCCGCAGCGCATGGCCCAGCAGTTCAGCCGCCCCGTCCAGCAGCAGGCCCCGGCACCACAGCGCCCGGTCCAGCAGGCCCCAGCACCGCAGGCCCCTGCCCAGCAGGCACCTGCGCCAGCCCCGGCTCCTGCCGCCAAGCAGGACGACGGCGAGTGGGTGTGGATCGACATCCGTTTCTGCGACGAGAAGCAGTCGCAGGGCAAGACTGCCAGCCCATACCTCGCGATCAAGACCGCCGACGACCAGCGCCTGACCTGCTGGGACACCGCGCTGTTCCCTGTCCTCAAGGAGGCAGCGACCAGCCGGCAGACGATCGGCGTGATCATCGACACCTCCACCAAGTTCCCCAAGATCGTGGAGGTTCGGCGTGGCTGACAGCCTGTGGGACCTGTCCGAGGGCGAGCGCCGGCGCGATCGAGGGATCGCGCTGGCCTCCCTCCCCCGGTCTGAACTGTTGAACGTCGCCCGTGAGACCGCCGTCGCACTCGCGCAGGCGAGAGTGTCACGCGAGGTCTCGATCGACGATGTCAAGCGGCACATGGAGACCGCTGGACTCGCCCCGTCGGCCCTCGACAATGCGGCAGGCGCTGTGTTCCGTGGATCGATGTGGGCAGACACGGGCAAGCGAATCCGGTCTGCCCGTACTGCCGCACGGGCGCGTGAGATCAGGATCTGGAGGCTCCTATGAGCCGGAAGGCGCCGTGGTTCCCGATGTACACCACGGACTTCATTGCCGCCACGATGGCGATGAGCAGCGCAGAGGTTGGCTGCTACATCAGACTGCTGTGCTATCAGTGGACCAACGGAGGTATTCCCGACGACTACGAATCTGCGAAGCGTGTGGCTGGGGACATGACCCAGCCGATGTGGAAGGTGCTGCGATGTCGTTTTCAGGATGTGGACGGCGTGTTGGTCCACCCGAGGTTGGAGCAGGAGCGGGTTAGGATGGAGTCGGTATCAACCCGGAGGTCTGCTGCTGCGACACGCCTGAACCAGCGCCGCAAGGAACGAGAGACACCACAAGAGCAACTCAAGCGAATTAGGAGAGACAATGTTTGACCCATATGACCCCAAAAATCTAGGCAACCTGAAGCCGGTCCGTTGCCGGCGATGCCAGTCCATCATCGATTATGTCCGCGACGGCGAGAAGCAGTGGGTCGATCGATGCAACGACTGCAATCGTGACGACATGATCGACGAGATCAACGAGCCGTTCATCAATCCGGAAGGAGCAGACTGATGGAGGTAGTTCTGTTGCAGTGGATCGTCGTTGTGTTGTTGGTCGCGACTGGATCGGTGTGGACATTCGCGTTTATGCTGTGGCGTGAAACGAAGCGCGTTGACGCGATGCGGAGAGAACGACATGAGCGACAGTGAACTCGACCGCGTGACGAGGCGAAACACCCTGCTGGTCATCGAGAACGACCACCTGAAGGTTCAACTCGACCGCATGAGAGAACTCGTGCGAAGACTGCATCGCGAGCGTGACGAGGCGAAGGCGATCGCGGCGCAATACCTCGACGAACACAGGGATGTCGTGGTGTCTGAATTGGAGCGCGGCCCGGGCGACGACGACGGCGATCCCGGAGATGAACACAAGGACCTTGGCGAGGAGTACGACGGGGTGATGGTCATCGACGGCGCTAACTCTGCGCTGATGGGTGTCGGCCAGCGTTGCGGACAGCCGACCATCGCGATCTATTCGTACGACGCTCTCGTCGCTCACTACATGGCCGACGGCATGAGCGAGGGCGAGGCCATCGAGTGGGTCGAGGTCAACATCATCGGAGCATGGATGGGCGACGGGACGCCGATAGTTCTAGTAGAAGGTGAATGACAGGAAGCAACCTTACGGAGAGCAACATGGATAGCACGGACGCAATCACATACAGCAAGAACTACGCGATCATGCGTGAACTGTGGACCAACTGGCAGGCCACTGATGCCGCCGCTGCTCTGTTCGCGGAGCGTTGCGCGGACCTGAACCAGCGTATTCTGAACGACTGCATCAAGCGGCACCGATGCGAAGCCGCCGGCCAGTACAACGAGCCGAAGATCCACCGCATCCTTGAGATGTACGGCGAGACCATGCGCGGGAACTCCGTGCAGCAGCACTTCGCGGCCAAGGTCAACGACAGCGACCTGACGCTGGAGGAGATCGCGGAGCAGGACATGGACGCGGAGGAGATCATCGCGAGCGCCACGGCTGACGAGGTTAGGGCTGCGTGCGTTGGGTACCCCATCGAGGCCAAGACGGCGGTGGGCAAGCGTCTGCTGGCGGCTGCGATTCGTCGGATGAGGAGGCAGACATGACGGACTGGCCGATCGAGGTTCAGTTACGGGAGGAGCAGGCCAAGCGCATCCTCGCGGAGGAGCGCGAGGCACGACACGCGATTGTCGCCAGCGCCCTCGACGAGGCGCTCGTCCAGTTGATGAGCGTCTGCATTCGTGCGTCGAGGAGTGACAATTGCTCCAAGTACATGAAGCGCCACCTCTCCAGCGTCGTCGAGCGGTTCGGTAGAATTCGGGAGGAGGCCATCAATGGGCGCGACTGTTTCGATCTCCCTCCCGATCCCGAAGAGCAGGGGGTCTAATGGCCGGGACCACTGGGCGGCGAAGGCCAAACTGACCAAGGCCGACCGGCTGCTGGCCCGGATCACCGGCGGCACTGTGTCACCGGCGATGCCACTGCGGTTCGTCAGTTTGACGATCGCGTACAGGGTGAAGGGCAAGCAGGGACCCGATGTGGACAATGCGATCAGCCGCTGCAAGGCGTACCTTGACGGTCTGACAGACGCAGGCTGGTGGGTTGACGATCGGGTGCTGGTCGAAATCAAGGCGGCTGTGTTCCGTGGCTGCGGCAAGGACGAGGGCGTGACGATCACGGCGAAGGATGTCGAGCAGCGTCCGGACGCATGAACTGGCCGTGCCAACGGTTGACATCACAGGACCCCGCTGGGGAGCGTTCACCCCGGCAAGACGACCGCACGGATGCGGTCGTTTTCATTGGCACAGCGCCCACTGGGGGCGCCTGCCTGCGTCGGGATGCTCGATTACATCAGCGGAACGACATGGTCCGGCGTACCTCGCGGCCTTGGGGGACCACCCGCGTGGGACTAGAACCCACACACCCGCAGGCGGATCATACCTGCGACACTTGCCGGGAAGTGTAGCGGGTTCGATCCGGGCTGCTCCTCAAGTCATGTACTGGCCGTGCCTTATGGCAAAAAAGAAAGCCCCCCGTTGCGGAGAGGCAACGAGGGGCCGTATCACATGGAAAGACCTTGTCAGTGTATCAGGTTGGTTCGCCGTAGACGGTCCCGCTCGCAGGATCCCTGTCGCCGTCGTCGGGTGCTCCGTCGGGCTGGCCGTTGGGCAGGTTCATCTCGATGCCGACGACCCGGAACATCCACAGGTCGCGGTGCAGCAGTCGCATGATCTCGCTGCGGCTGCTGGCGTACCAGCATCGTCGCTGTGAGTGTGCGACCCATGCGGTCGCGTCGGGGCTGCGGTGCAGATGGATGATCGTCATGGTTCCTCTATGTGTGAGAGTACCCCGGGCAGTTCCGAATCACGCCACAGGTCGGGGCCATCCTGTGAGCGGTCAACGGTGCGGTCAACGGTGCGGTCAACGGTGCGTTCAACGGTGCGTTCAACGCCCCGGTCAACGCCCCGTTCAACGGTGCGTTCAACGGTGGTATCCACATCCACATCCACATTCACATACCCCCCCTCCCGGGGGGGTTTGGGGGGGAGTGGCTCTAGGATCGATTCTGCGGCCTTGGCTGGCTGGGTGGTGTCGAGGTAGCACCCGGACCCTGCGGACGGATTGGAGGGCGTTCTAGGTGCCTTCCCGGGCCTGCGCCTGTGGTGAGCCGCCTTCCACTCCCTCTCCTCGACGGAGACCCGGGCTTGGTGTGCCATAACTCGCGCCAATCGCAGTCGGACGGCGGTCGGGTGTCTCGACCGGACCTCCTCGACGAGGTCGAGGACGGGCATGGACAGGGTGGCCCGACCCGGGCGCTCGCGGCCCTCCCGGATCGGGTACCCCTCGTCGTTGACCTCGACCATGTAGGCGGTCATCGGGTGGCGCCCACGACGGCGGCGAGGTCCGGCGGTCACGCCTCGCCCCTTCGGCGCTTGCCGAACGCCTCCGCAGCCTCACGAATGCGCTCGATGTCATGCTCGCACCGATCCCTGATCCGCTCGATCGTTTCCTTGACCAGCACCGGGTCCGCGTCGGCATCGCGCAGCGCCGAATGCATATCTCCCAGCGCCATTGCCTTGTCCCAGCGGAACTCGCACTGGGTGAATTGTCCGCTGACATCGAACCACACCGCTTGGTACTCGCGCCTGCCGCTGCTGGAGTAGCCCCGGAGGCTCGCGACGATGCCGAAGTACAGGCCGCTGGGGCTGGGCTGCGACACAATGATGCGATCTCCGCAGGCACGGAGGGTGGCATCGTCGCAGTAGTCGGTCAGGCCGTCGAGGTTGGCCTGCGCGTTGCGCTTGGGTTCGTAGTGCGCGTCAGTGAAGAGTCGGGGTCCGATCACGCTGCACCCCCTTCGCGAGACTTCAGCAGCGAGCCAGCAGCCGCGAGCAGCGCCGGGAAGTCGGCTCCGTGGATCACCATCAGGTTGGCGATGATGTCCACGGTCTCGCACTCCGCGTCATCACAATCAGGCGACTGCGCGATGTGCGATCGAATCAGACCGATCGACGCCGGGGCGTCTTGCAGACGGAGCAGTGGCAGCGTCGGCGCGTCACCGACGACAAGCGGGATCAGGTCGCTGGCATCGCCGCCGTCGGTGACGATGCGCTCGTAGTCGGTAGTGGCGGCGATGACCACTTGGCAGTCCATTGCTGGCGTGATCACGCCGTCGTGAGTGATGATGAGGGTCACGGTATTCATTGCATTGTCTCCATGTGTGAAGGTTCAAGAATCCTGCACGATGCAGGCCACGCCGCCCCGAAGGGCGGCTAGGCGCACAGCGGTCAGTCGTGCATAGTCTCCGCACTATGGTTGATTCGGGCCATATCGACGGCCTCGTCAAAAGCCTCGCGACCGACGAGGTGGCACAGGTTCGACATCAGGTCAACGATCAGTGCGCGTTCGTCGCTGGACCGCCACTTCAATCGTTCGGAGACGGTTGACCTCGAAGATGGAACGCGAAGCCGTTCGCGAATACCGTCGAAGTTCTCACGGTCATCGCCGCGAACATCTTTGTCCACCAAGGTCCAGTACCCGTGTGCCGTCCGGTTTTCAATCATGTCGTCAAGGGCGCATTCGACGGTCGGGCTGTCGGTCTGTTCGATGATCACGATTCGTGCGTTCATGTCAGTGTCTCCATGTGTGAGTGAGTGTGAATCCAGCACAGTGCTGGGCAGGCACCCCCGGAGGGGTGCGAGCCGATCACTGCGGTTCAATCACATCGCCGCAGGCGTCACAGGTGAACCCGTCCGGGTACCCAGCAGGCGACTGGGGCGTTCCCCATACTCCCTGCGCCGCAGCGCACTGGGGGCAGACCACAGCGTGGTCTACCTCCAGCCCGTACGGCGGGTGAAACACCACGAGGCCGTCGATTCCGATTTCCGCGACATAGCCGTCCGCTAGGTACCAGCGGTCGCTGTAGTGCGCTTTCTGCGTTGGTTTCCAAGCGCGGCTGGGCAGTCCAGCCACATCGCACAGGAAGGCGATCGCCATCGGGCGATTCGTGAACTCGATCTTGAACGATGCGCCCTTGGCTGCGGCACGGGCGAGCAGATACAACTGGTTGCGGGTCAGGTTGGTCATACTGGTCTCCATGTGAGTGTGAATCCTGCACGGTGCAGGCCAGCCGCCCCCCGTAGGGGGCGGAGGCTCGCGTCGTGGTTAGCGGGGGAACACCGTCGATCGAACGGGCAGCCGCCCGTCGTTGACGATGTGGCGCAGTTCTGCGCGAATCTCTGACAGGTACGCGCCGCTGTCAATCATGTGGTCCAGCAGGTCGCTGCGCGTGAGGTTGTGGTGAACAACCACTGGCAAAGGGTACCCGGCAGCACTGATCGCTGCGCCGATCGCAGACGCTGCGCTTTCACAGGACTCTGCCTCGCTGGTCATCGCGGCTAGTCTCTCGCTTACAGTGTCCTGCTCGCCGCAGTGCATGGCGGCAAGTTTCGCTTGTCCACAATCGCTGGCCCAATACGCTTTCACTTCTGCGCGATGGATGCGGATCAGAGCCGCACGGGCGAGCAGGGTGCAGTAGTGCGCCAGCAGGGTGCTGGCCTCAAGTGTCACGGTCACGGGGTACTGAATCGTCGCGGTCATTGAAGTGTCTCCATGTGTTGAGTGAGTGTGAGTCCAGCACGGTGCTGGGCAGGCCCACCCCGCAGGGTGGGCGAGCCGATCACCGGAACGGGTCGTAGATGTTCCAGCGATTGTCTGCAATCCACTGGGCATCGAGGTTCATGTACGGGCGGCTGTGCGTGGCCTCCAGGATGTACAGGTCCAGCACCATTCCGGGTGTCTTCGGCTGGCCGACGATCTCGCGGATCGACACCACATCGAGGAGTTCGGACAGTTCGTCCCACCGCTTGCTGTCGAGAGTTGATGCGCCCGTGTCGGCGTCGGTCCTAATGGCTACCTCGACGGAGGGTGCGCGGCCCGGTGATGCGTGCAGTTTGACTGCGGCGCGAATGGCCTTGATGTCTGCGTGCGTGATCTTCATGCTGGTCTCCATGTGTGTGGTGTCGAATCGTCCTGCACGGTGCAGGGCAGGACCCCCCGTGGGGGGTCGAGCCGATCACCGGGCGAACGGGTCGTACACGCTCCACGCTGTCCCGTTCCAGCGCGCATCGAGGTTGAACAGGCGTTGCTGACCTCGATCATTCCAGTAGCAGTAGAGGTCGATCGTCAGGCCCTCGCGACGATCCTGTCCCTCGATCTCCGCGAGTTCTTGCAGGTCGAGGTCGTCGTCGTACGATCCATCGTCCCACTGGGTCGTGTCGATGGTCGGGCCGCTCACGCCATTCCGGCGCCCGACCTCGATGGTGAGTCGCTTGCGGCCCAGTGCCGCCTGCGCTCCGTCGGTGATCGCACGAATGTCCTGTTTCGTGATCATGTGTGTCTCCATGTGTTGAGTTTCGAGGCTTCCTGCACGGTGCAGGGCAGGACCCCCCGCAGGGGGTCGAGCCGTGCGTCGGTCAGACGAGGCTGTCGAGCGTGTTCTTGAGCAGTGCTTCGGACTGCTTGACGATGTCGGTCAGGGCGTTCGAGGTCGTGATCATGGTGTCGGCCAGCGGCTTGCTGTTGATCGCTGACTGGAACCGAAGGTGCGACTTGAACACCCGGAGGTCGTTGATCATCCGGGTCGCTACCGCGATGCGGCAGATGGCGGTCTCGATGTCATTGAACTGGGCATCGCAGACCTTCAGGGTCGAGGCGACGGTGCGAGCCAGTTGCATCGCGAGCGCGTCGGCAGCGTCGGGGTTGGTCGTGTTCTCGCCAATCAGTTTCGCGTTGCGGATGATGCCGAAGGTGTCGATGGTGGTCATGTCAGTGTCTCCATGTGAGTGGTGTCGAGGCATCCTGCACGGTGCAGGCCATGCGCCTCGTTCGGAGGCGGCAGGCTCAAACCGTGTCGGTTGAGGTTGAGTTGTCAAAGAGGCACCATCGAGTAGTTCGATGATGACTGCATAGTACTGCGAGGTACTGCATTGTCAAGGGGGTGGGGGGAAGATTCTGAAGATTTTCTTTTGGGCCGATTCGGTTGCGATAGCGCGGGGTTGGTCCAATGCATCGCACCATGCAATTGCCAAATCGCGAGAGGGGTGATGTGCCTGCCAGAGACGCGGAGGAGATGGAGGCACGGAAGGCCGTCTTCCTCGCCTCGCTGCCCTCTGAAGGCGTCTGCGGGGCTGCACGGGCCGCTGGCGTGGCGGAGTTCACGCCGTGTCGCTGGTACGCCAACGACGAGCGGTTCAGGGCTGCGTGGGACATGATCGAGCCGCTCACCGCTCGCCGGTTGGAGGCCATCGCGGACGCGGT
>SXGQ01733396.1_pt1 | contig 25991 bp, 21 predicted proteins | sample 3178371 | NCBI WGS metagenome assembly SXGQ01 (sample SAMN11356859, study PRJNA531348) | freshwater metagenome | isolation source: freshwater sample F1-20 | place: China: Fuxian Lake, Yuxi | collected 2017-12-25 | reverse complement strand
CTTGCAAATAAAGCCGAGCGGTTGGAATACATCCGCAAGGACCCCTTCTTGAATTCGCTTCAAGTTAAGTTTGCCTATGCCATCACCTGCCACAAGGCGCAAGGCGGGCAATGGAAGGCTGTGTTTATCGATCAAGGGTATGTGGTCGAAGAGCAATTGGATAAATAATTTGTTCGTTGGCTCTACACCGCGGTAACTCGTGCTTCAGATGAATTGTATCTAGTAAACTTTTCCCCAACTTTTTTCGTAAAAGGATTGGTAGATGAAGATCCAGAGGATTAATTATAAAAAAAATGTATTTAGCTTGGTGTACTTACATTTTTAGGTTTATTCTGGATTTAATAATAAGGATTTGGAATTTTATTCATTTGTAAGCTGTTGTTTTGAAGAATCCATCAAAAATTTGAATATTTGACAATTAAACCACATTAACATGAAAAAAATAGCACTTCTTTTCAGCTTCTTTGTTTTGGCGCTTGCATTTCAAGCTCAGGCTCAACAATCAGGTCCCGTAATTACCTTCAAGGAAAATTCCAAGGACTTTGGGGATATCACCCAAGGGCAACAAGTGGCACATACCTTTGTATTGACTAATACAGGGAATCAGCCTTTGATTATTTCTAATGTGGCAGCTACTTGCGGCTGTACTGTACCTAGCTGGCCTAAGGAGCCGGTAGCACCTGGCAAATCTGCCGAAATCAAAGTTTCTTTTAATTCCGCTGGAAAGGTAGGTCAACAAAATTCGGTCGTACGAATTTACTCCAATGCATCCGAACCTATCGAGAAAGTTTCTATGATTTCAAACGTGCTGACACCTAAGAACTAAAGAAATAAATTTAGAATTACAAAAGCCTGTTCCTCAGTAACAGGCTTTTTTATTACCTCCCAACTTTAATTGATTACTGAATTTATGGCAGCCAAAAAGGAACGTAAAGTAACGACAAGACAAGTATTTGCCACCATCATCTGGCCTCGACGAAAGCAACTTTTTATAGGCCTTATTTTAATTATTATCAGTAGGCTAGCAAGTTTGGTCCTTCCGGGAGCCACTAAATTTTTGATTGATGAGGTGATCCCGAGTAATGACCTCGAACGCTTGAAATGGCTTATCATCTCAGTTGTACTAGCTATTTTAGTACAGGCAATTACTTCCTATTCGCTAACTCAAATTCTAAGTGTAGAAGCGCAGCACTTAATTTCCAAATTGCGATCCAAAGTGCAGCAGCACATCATCAAACTCCCCATTCGATTTTTTGATAATTCAAAAACGGGGGAATTGGTATCTCGCATTATGACCGATGTGGAGGGAGTTCGTAACCTTGTAGGAACAGGATTTGCCCAGATGATCGGAGGCGGGTTGGCAGCAGTTATTTCCTTAGGCCTTTTGATTTCAATTAGTCCATCGATGACAGCTTTTGTGTTATTACCTGTATTAATATTTGGATTAGTATCGCTCAAGGCCTTTGGTAAAATTAGACCCATCTTTAGAGAAAGAGGAAAAATAAATGCGCAAGTAACCGGTAGACTTACAGAAACCCTGGGTGGAATTCGGGTAATTAAAGGATTTAATGCTGAAAATCAGGAGATAAAAACCTTTGAAAAAGGGGTTGAGGAATTGTTTTTGAATGTAAAGGCCAGCTTAACGGCCACAAGCTTTGTTACTTCCGCAGGGGCTTTGTTGCTGGGGCTAGCTTCTGCAGGCATCATGGGTTTGGGTGGCTATCAAATTATGCAAGGAGCCATGACCTTTGGAGACTTTCTTGCATTCACCTTGTACCTTGGATTTATGATTGCACCCATTGTCCAAATGTCAAACATAGGTAGTCAGCTCACTGAAGCCTTTGCAGGATTGGACCGTACGGAAGAAATCATGAACATGCCTTTGGAATCAGACGATAAAAAGCGAACAGTAGCCTTGGCCAATATAAAAGGAGATATTCGGTTTGATCAGGTGTGCTTCGCCTATGAATCAGGAAAGGAAGTGGTAAAGGGGATTAGCTTTGACGCTCCAGCGGGCTCTGTCACTGCATTGGTAGGTACTTCAGGCTCTGGAAAAACTACGATTGCAGGATTAGCAGCCACTTTTTTAAACCCAGATTCTGGGGTAATTTATTTGGATGGCCACGACCTGCAAACCATCACATTAGATGCCTTTCGCGCTCAACTCGGCGTGGTCCTGCAAGATGATTTTCTTTTTGAAGGCACTATCCGAGAAAACATATTATTTCCAAGACCAGATTCATCCGACGAACGATTGGGAATGGCGGTTAAAGCCGCTTACGTTAATGAATTCACCGATCGTTTTGAACAAGGGTTGGATACCTTGATTGGTGAGCGAGGAGTCAAACTTTCGGGTGGGCAAAGGCAAAGAATCGCAATAGCAAGAGCTATTTTGGCGGATCCACGAATCCTTATCTTAGATGAGGCCACCTCCAATTTGGATACGGAATCGGAATCGTTGATTCAGGCGAGCTTAAAAGAGTTGATGCATGGACGAACCACCTTTGTCATTGCACACCGATTGAGCACCATTCGACAGGCAGACCAAATTTTGGTAATTGAAAATGGTCAAGTGGTGGAGCAAGGCAAGCACGAAGAACTTCTCGCTAAAAAAGGAAGGTATTTCGAATTGTATACCTATCAAGCACGAATTTAAGGGCCTAGGATTCCTTATTCTTTTCCTTCGAAAGGGTCAGCAAGGCAACTGTACTCAAAATCAAGATTGTTCCTACCCAATCGTAACCTGAAAAAGATACATCCAACCAAAGCACGGCAGTTAAAGTGGCGGCTAGGGGCTCCACGCTGCACAGCAAGCTGGCGATAGTAGCCCCAATTTTTGAAACTGCAGTTAGAAAGAAATAAAAAGCCAGCACCGTTCCAAAAAGCACAATGTAGCCAAATGCAAGCCAAGTTTCTCCATCCCAACCACCCGAAAAACTCCAGGGTTGGGTACCAATAGACAAAACAATGCCGCCTATCAGCATGCCCCAGCCTGTAATCGCTGCAGGAGAGAAACTACGCAGCAACCCTACTGGTTGGATAGTGTAAAAGGCAAGGGCTAATGCGGATAAAATTCCCCAAAACAATGCCATATTTGAAATTACTAGGGTGTCGGTAGATCCATGAGTAACCAAAAGGAAGGTGCCTGCGAGTGCAAAAATCAAAGCCAAATATTCACCTAATACAGGCCAGGTTTTATTTTTCAGTGCATAAAAACCAAGTACAAAAACAGGTCCAATGTATTGCAATATCGTAGCCGTGGCTGCATTGGATAGGGAAATGCTGTAGAAATAGGTGTATTGCACGGATACCATACCTACAATACCGAAAAGCATTAGTTTACCTACATTTTTAGGGGTTTTCCAGATGCCTAGGGCTGCTTTTTTCTCCTTAGCAATCGAATAAAGTACAAGGAGGGTACCCGCTAGCAGCATACGCCAGGTGACAAGCCAAGTTGGATTTACTCCTTTAGCTTGAAATAAAAACTGGGCACAGGTCCCTGAAATGCCCCAGAAAATGGCCGATGCGATGGCCATAGAAAAACCTGTAATTTTTTGATAAGAGCTTGAAGGCATGGGGTGAATCAATTCACGAATATATTCCAGCAACTTTGAAAATGGGCTGACTTTGGCAACTATTTTGTGAAACCAGTTGGAAAGGGAGCCTTGTGAAATCTGTGTCTTATTCTGAACTTGCCTAACCTTGCACCTCAAGCTAGTCCATCTTCTTGGCGTAACTTACTCCAAACTAAAGTTTCCTCTATCCATGTATCCACTTCCCACCGTAAGAGTTGCCACCAAAAAAGACGAAGAAGCTCTTTGGAAAATCCTTGAGCCTGTGATTCGTAAGGGGGGAACCTATGTTTTTTCGCTTGATAAAAGCAAAGAATCCCTGATGGGCTACTGGCTGGGGGCTGAGAAAACCACTTTTGCTGTCGAAAGGGGAGGAGCACTTGTTGGTACCTTCTATCTTAAAGCCAATCAAGAAGGTTTGGGTGACCACATTTGTAATGCAGGCTTTGTAGTTGCTCCTAAGGCTGAGGGGCAAGGATTGGGACGCTGGATGGGGGAATTTGCTCAGGTAGAAGCCAAATCCCGTGGTTTTTTAGCCATGCAATTCAATTTTGTGATTCAAACTAACCAGCCGGCAGTTTACCTTTGGAAGTCGCTAGGGTTTTCTGTGCTAGGAGAAATACCAGAAGCCTATCGTCATCCGCAATTGGGTCTGGTCCCTGTGCTTATTTTTTACAAAAAATTGTAGGTTTATAAGGATTCAATTCACCTGTCCAAATTCACTATGTCCATCGATCGCCGAAGTTTCATTAAATCCACAGTCCTAACTTCCTTTTCACTAGCCTTGCCTTCTTCAATCCTGAAGTTGTGGGCAGGGCAATCAGAAAATTTACAATTAGGATTGATTACCGACCTCCATCGAGACATTATTCACGATGCGGATCTTCGACTTCAAACTTTCTTGAAAGAAATTAATCGTGTGGGGGTTCATGCCAAAATTCAGTTGGGAGATTTTGCCATACCCAAAAAACAAAACCAAGGCTTTATTGATGCCTTTAATCAAGGGAATATTCCTTCTTATCATGTTTTGGGGAATCACGATATGGATGAGGGCTACAACAAGGAGCAGGTAATTCAGGCTTTTGGGATGCCGGCAGCCTACTATGCACAAGTAATTCAAGGAATACGAATATTGGTGTTGGATGGGAATGAGCTAGGTTCTCCAATGACAAAGGGGGGCTATGCTTCCTACATCGGGAAGGTGCAGCAGAACTGGTTAAATCAACAGTTGGCAGACTCGAAGGAGCCAGTGATCGTCATTTCCCATCAGCCTATTGCGGGCATCTATACGATCGATAATGCGGTGGAGATCCAAAACCTATTGTCTGCGCATGCTAGTAAAATCATCTTGGCAATCAATGGCCACGCACATGTGGATCAATTTCTCCAACTGGGAGGGGTGTCGTATTTGCATCTCAATTCTGCTTCCTATTATTGGGTAGGAGAAAAACATGCCCATTTGAGTTTGGATACCAAGACCCATGCTGCATATCCATCCTTGGCCTTGACCTGCCCTTATAAATCAGTTCTCTTTGGGATATTGACTTTAGATCTAAAAGCTAAAAAACTTACCCTTAAAGGCCGAAAAAGCAATTGGATCGGTCCATCACCCTTGGAACTAGGTTACTCCATTCTTTCTCCTGCAGAGCAAGAAATGTACCTGAATCCTCAGGTATCCTATCGGGAGCTGTAGCTATTTTTGCTTGGGTAAACTCTCTAAAATAAGGCGAATCAATTCGGCTTTATCTCCATTTGGAATCCATCGAGCTACCACTAACAAGTCGTTTTCTGGGTCTACGTAAATTATATTTGAGCCTGCACCGAGGTGGAGAAAAGCTGACGCGGGAGCAGCAGGTATTTGCTTTTGTTTCAGATTCAAGTAATAATTCATAAATCCATAATCGGTCTGCACAGGAGTTGGAGTCTTCGATAGGTTTAGCCAAGAAGTTGGGATTAGCTGTTTCCCTTTCCAATTTCCATTTCGAAGCGTCAGGTAACCAAACCGAGCCTGGTCCCAGGCGGAGAGCATCATCCCGCCTCCCCAATGCGATCCACCACTCACCGATTGGATAATTTGACCATCTAAGACTACAAATGAGTTTTCATATCCAGTCCATCTCCAAGTGGGGCTGGCACCGATTGGATCCATAATTTTTTCTTTCAGTACCTGAGGAAGCGGCTTTCTCCATACATTCAGCAGGGCTAGGGCCAACACATTGACTCGGGTATCGTTGTATTCATAGCTGCTGCCTGGCTCTCGTTGATCCCGACTTCTTTTTTGTTTCACCCCTTCTGCAGGTCTGTCTCCCCAATCCGGTTTACCCCAAAGACTACCTTCCCAATCAGAGGTTTGTCTTAGGAGGTGATCCCAAGTAATTTTTCGGTTGTGGGGGGTATCAAATAGGTCAAAGACATCAGCTTCTTTTAAGTGATCCGCTTTGTTAATTGTCAAGCGAAAAGGGTCATAGGGATAAATCGGCGCCATATAGGGATATACCAAATCCTTTTCAGAAAGGATTAATCCCGCTTCAATAGCTAGGCCTGCTGTGGTAGAAAGGAAGCTCTTTGCGACACTAAAAGTCAAATCTACCCGAGCAGGATCGCCCCATTGGCCGACGACAAACCCTTTGTAAATAATCAAACCCGTTGCAGGCCCTCGTTCCTTCATTGGACCCACAGGAAATCCAAAAGGTTCCCGTCCGAAGGCACTCTCATAATGAGCTATTTTTAAGTTGGGATTTTCCTGGCTTTCATGAGCAATCGCAAATCGGATTGCTTCCTGGATTTTGGATGCGTTCATTCCCAAAATTTCTGGGGCCTTACTTTGCCAATTTCCTGGTTCTGGGAAATAATTTTGTCCAAAAGCTGTAAAGAAGCTAACGCAGAGGAGACATGCAGAAAGGAAAAAAAGTTTCATAGTTAGGCCCATTTATTCCGCTAGTTTACCACAATCACTGATTAAAACCCTGACCATTTATCAAATCTTTTTTGCCTAGTGAATTTTAAACTCTTTGAGGAGGATTGTGTTTTATAAACAAACTACTCGATCAATTTCGGGTGCAATGAAAAACAAGTTGCAATCCTTTGAATTAGTCTAATTAATGATTAGTGAAAAGAAAATTTACATTGTAGGTGCAGGTCTTTCAGGACTAATTGCAGCCCTAGAACTCGAAAAAGCAGGTTTTGAGCCGGTGATTTTGGAGGCTTCAGATCGTGTAGGCGGAAGAATGAAAACCGACGAGGTGGATGGCTTCCGCTTGGATCATGGTTTTCAGGTGTTAAATACTGCTTATCCCGAAGCGAAAAGATACCTTGATTTTTCTGCCTTGCAGCTTAAAAATTTTGATCCTGGCGCTATCATTTTTGAAGGTAAGGAATCATATATTTTGACAGATCCACTCAGGAATCCACTTAAATTAGTCGGAATGGCTGTTTCAAGAGTAGGAACTTTCTTGGATAAGGTCAAAGTGTTTACCCTCACACAAGAATTGAAGAAGAAGAGCAATGAGGAGATTTTTGATGAACCCTCTTTGCCCACACATCAGTACTTGAAAAACTACGGATTTTCGGATGCCATCATCTCCAATTTTTTTAGTCCTTTTTTTAGAGGAATATTTTTGGAAAAAAATCTAGAAACGAGCTCACGAATGTTTGAGTTTGTCTTTAAAATGTTTTCCCAAGGCTATGCCGCAATTCCAGCAAAGGGTATGGGTCAGATTCCGGAGCTAATCAAAAGTCAGCTGAAGAAGACTGAGATCCGCTTAAACTCTCCGGTATCTTCAGTAGAAGCAACACATTTAGTTTTGTCGGATGGAACACAGCTCGCAGCGGATCGAATCATTGTTGCGGTACAGCCAGACCAAGTGATGAAGCAACTTCAAGGCCAATTTGCACCTTCTCGAAAGGTGATTAACCTCTATTTTTCTGCCCCAAAATCCTTTCTAGCTAGACCCATGATTGGCTTGCTTACAGGGTATAAGGTAATTAACAACCTGGTTTTTATGGACGACGTATCCAAGGATTATGCCCCATTAGGAAAATCCTTACTATCTGTAACGGTGTTGGATAGCCCCTTGTCAGAAAAAGAACTGATCAAAACTGTGCTGGGAGAGCTGGAGGAAATCTCTGGTTACAAAGGGGACCTTTTTAAGCCTCTCAAAACCTTTGTAATCAACCATGCTCTGCCTCAAGTGGCAGATTTGAAATTTAGTATTCCCTTTACAGAATGCAAGGTTTTGGATCAGGTATTCTTAGCTGGAGATTACATGCTTCATGGATCCATCAATGCGGCCATGACCTCCGGCAGAATCGCTGCAGAGGCAGTGATTCATTCATTTAAGGAAAGATCCTATTAAATAAAGGAGGATTTACTTCTTGTCCAAGTTGAAAATAGCACGCAATTCAACCGCATCCTCTGGCTTCATGCGTTGTGCAAGAACTAGTCGAAGTTGCCTTCTTCTCAAAGCTCCTTCATAGAGTTCTACTTCCTCGGCTGTCTCAGGAACCACCTGAGGAATTTCAATTGGCTTGCCATTTTGATCCACTGCCACAAAAGTAAAAAATGCGCGGTGGGTCATTATTTTTTTGCTAGCGGGAATATCCTCTGCAGTGACCTCAATAAACACTTCCATGGAAGAGTTAAATGCGCGGGTAACTTGTGATCGAAGTGTAACTACATTTCCAAGATTGATGGGTTCCTTGAATGAGATGTTATCTGCTGAGGCAGTGACTACGATACGGTTGCTATGTTTTTGAGCGGCTATTGCTGCGACAATATCCATCCAATGCATCAATCTTCCACCCATGAGGTTGTGAAGCGTGTTTGTGTCATTGGGTAGCACCATCTCCGTCATGATGGTTACGGAGTCTTTGGCAAACTTCTGATTAGGCATAATCTCTGATTTACTTCAAAAATAATAATAAAATTCCGTTGGAGATCAATACTTTAATTAATTCCAAATTTAATTTGGACAAAGAGAAAGATTGATCCAAAGTAATTTTAAGCGTTCCAGCCATCTTTTCCGAGTAAAGGCACAAAGGCAAAGCCTTCAAATTCTTCTCGCAGAATTTCTGTGGCTGACTTTTTGGTAATTTTTACCATGGCCTGTTTAGTACGGTCTCCGACTGGAATAACCAAAATTCCGCCAATTTTCAGTTGCTGAATTAAGGCATCAGGAACTACAGGGGCACCTGCAGTGACGATGATTTTATCGTAGGGTGCAAGCGTAGGAACGCCACCGGTGCCGTCTCCATAAAACAGTTGAAGTTGAATTCCCAATCGCTTCAGAAATCGGCTGGTGTGATCAAAAAGCTTTTTTTGATACTCGATGCTAATGACTTTAGCGCCCAATAAGTGCAAAATACAAGCCTGGTACCCTGATCCTGTACCGATTTCAAGTATTTTATCTCCCGGGGAAACAGCCAGAAGCGAGGATTGAAAAGCGACCGTATAAGGCTGAGAGATGGTCTGTCCTTCGCCAATAGGAAATGCCTTGTCCTCATACGCATGTGAAATCAATGCCGTATCAAAAAAAAAGTGGCGTGGCAGTGTATTGATTGCTTCCAATACCGCTTCGTTTTGGATACCCTTAATTCGAAGTTCGGACACTAGAGCTTTTCGCTTTCCTTTGTGTAGGTAGGTATCTTCTAACTTGAGCATGAATTTTGGACTTGAGCACTCGAAGATAATTGATTAATTACCGTACTTTGAATCCGTAAAGTCAATTTTTGGTATAGATTGCTAATAGTATTTAAAAGACAACAGATGTTCACCGGAATCATTGAATCTATCGGAACCCTTACCCAAATCAAAACCGAAGGTACGAATACCCATTTTTATTTTTCTAGTCCATTGTATTCCGAATTGAAGGTGGATCAATCTTTGGCACACGATGGAGTCTGCCTTACCGTAGTTGAAATTATCTCAGGTGGCCACCGGGTAACCGCAGTAGACGAAACCCTGCAAAAGACCAACTTATCCTCTTGGATAGTAGGTAAAAAGGTAAACTTGGAGCGATGTATGGCTGCAAATGGTCGTTTTGATGGGCATATTGTGCAGGGCCATGTAGACCAGATTGGGACGATTCAGCGGATTTTGGATCAAGATGGTTCTTGGCTTGTGGATGTCAGTTACGATGCTTTTTTGGGGAATGTTACGGTAGAAAAAGGATCGATTACCTTAAATGGAACGAGTCTTACCTGCTTCAATTCTGTTCCTGGAGCATTTTCGGTAGCAATTATCCCCTACACCTACGAGTTCACTAATTTCCATGAACTGAAAGCAGGAGATCAAATCAACTTAGAGTTTGATATCGTAGGCAAATATATCCAGCGGATCACCAAAGGTTACCAGTGATTTTATATTTTAGGGTTCAAGGCTGATTGCAAAATGTTCGAATACAGAGGGTTAAACAAAAGGGATAGCTAACCTTTTACCCACCCCAACTATTGAATGCTCAAGAGGTGCTAAACCTTAATGTAGATTTTATTTTTATCCATCAGGAATCCGATGCTCCAAATCAAGAGCATGTAAGCAATAGCAAAAAGGAAGGAGGCATTTTTAGGTTCCATCCAGCTGGTAAACCCTCGTTCATAGATTACATCTTTTAAATTGCTATCTCCCATGGGTATAAAAGAGATGAGCGCGATCACAATTCCTGAACAGACGTACAAAATCAGCGGATTACGGCCAAAGGCCTGAAAGAAATAGGTCCACTTTGAGAAATTAGCAACCTCAATTATGAAAATCAAAAGTGAGAGTAGTACTAATTCCCAGCCAACTGTAAGTAATACGTAGGGGCTAGTCCAAATCTTCTTATTGATTGGAAATAGAGGATCCCACCAATAACTCAATCCAATCAATAAAATTCCTAACACAAGGAGCAAACGAATGGCAGGAATGCTATTTCCATTTTTTTGAATGAATCGCCCCGTTAAATATCCAGCAATGACATTGACTATTGAGGTGAGCGTGCTCAATATACCCTCTGGGTCAAATGGAATGCCCTCACCCATGTACATGCGTTTTTCACCAATTACTAGCAAATCTAGGTGAAGGGCAGCATTGCCTTGCAAACTGTAAGGATCGCCCGGAGTACCTAAATAATAAAGGATAGGCCAGTAGAGCAGTAAAGAGGCGATGCTAAATAGCCATCCTAATTTAATACCACCCCAATACAAAATTAGTGCTGCTCCCAAATAGGCTAAAGCGATTCGCTGCAATACCCCTAAGAGTCGTACCTCACTCAGGTCAATAAATGCTAGTTGTCCTACATCATTTGGTTCGTAAAATGGGAAAGCATTTAGTAACCAACCAATAGCAAAAATAAGGGCTGTTCGGGTAAGTACTTTTTTGTAAAAATCACCTGGCCGCATGTCCTGCATCTTTTTGAGGGCAAAGCTCATTGCGTTTCCTACTACAAAAAGAAAGGTGGGAAATACCAAGTCAGTAGGTGTAAATCCATGCCATTCTGCATGTGCGAGTGGAGCATAAAGTGCGCTCCAATCTCCTGGGGTATTGACAATGACCATGAAAGCCAAAGTCATGCCCCTCAAGACATCTAAAGCCAAGTATCGGCCATTGAGGGTGTTCGCCTGCTGATCTATACGCATGGGTTAGTATGGATTAATGTACTGGGTGAACAAACTTTTGATTCTTAATTTATTTAAAATTAGAAGTTTATAAAAATAACTACACTTAAATTTATTCAATCATAAGAAAAAAGTAGCTGAACCATGAATAGAAATTTATTTTGTAAAGCCCTATTCCTCTGGGTTTTGATAGGATTAAGGGCTAATATAGCTTGGGCACAAGTACATGCTACTTGGAGTTTACAAGAAAATAAATTCACCTCACCCGAACGGCATTCTGCTACCCTTACACTTACCAATCGAGGAACTACAGCATTGGATGCTGGGTGGAAGTTGTATTTTAATACCATATTTATAGCGATTCGTAGTCAATCCCTGGACCCAAAACTCAACTTGAAACATTTGCAAGGTGACTTTTTTGTTTGGGAGGGGGAAACCCCCGCAATTCAGCCCAAGGAATCATTTTCTTTTTCTTACCAAAGCCGCGGGGCATTTTTAAAAAATTCTTATCCTCCTGAAGGCTTAATCCTCAACCACACAGATGGAAAAATAGAGGAAATCTCTCAAGTTCAAAAAGAAGTCATCTCGGAAGCTATGCTCGCGAGAATGGTTGAAGGAACTACTTTTCCAGTGACTAGCTCCAAACAGCGCTTCAGCGAGAATAGTGCACTTTACCCGCTGCCAGATAAGGAAATCCCACCCTATCTTCCTAGTCCAAATGCTTGGAAATATACAGGTCCTACACTGGAATTGAGCCCTAGTTCGATTCAACTTGATGCACCCAAAGAATTTGAAAAAACAAGAGATTACTTGGAGAAAACACTCCGAAAGGGATACAATCCAAAAGATGGAGAATTGGGAGATCCGCTCCGAATTCGTTTTGAACAGCTCAAATCATTACCGAAGGAAGGCTACACCCTACAAATTGAAAGTACTCAGGTACTCATTCAAGCCGCTACATCCATTGGAGCCTTGTATGGTGCCAACTCATTCTTGGCGATGTTGAATCCAACTTTTTGGAAGGGAGGGGCATCTTCACTGACCCTCCCTCAGGTCTCCATTGAAGACGAGCCAGCTTTCGGTTACAGGGGCTTGTTTTTGGATGTGGCTCGGAATTTTCAATCCAAGGATCAGGTCCTAAAATTATTAGACCTGATGTCCTTTTATAAGTTGAATGTTTTTCATTTCAATTTGGCGAATGATGAGGGCTGGCGAATAGAAATTCCAGGACTACCTGAGTTAACTCAGTTTGGAGGTCGAAGAGGATTTTCAGTTGATGAATCCGAGTTCCTTTGGCCATATTATGCTTCAGGTGCCAATTCAGATGCCAGCCCTTCAGGTACTGGATTTTATTCTGTTGCAGATTTTCAAGAAATTCTACGATATGCAAAAGAAAGAAATATCGAAGTGATCCCGGAACTTGGAGTGCCTGCACATTCCAGAGCAGCAATAATGGCAATGGAAAAAAGGTTTCAAACCTTCAAAGATGCGGGAAATCTGAAAGAGGCATTAGCCTATCGCCTTGCAGATCCTGCAGACCAATCCATTTACTTATCCGCACAAAATTTCAAAGACAATACGGTTTGCGTTTGCCAAGAATCTACCTATAATTTTTATGAAAAGCTGGTCATTGAAATTGGTAAAATGTATACTTCTGTGGGTTTAGAAACTAAAAACTGGCATAGTGGAGGAGATGAGGTACCCAAAGGTGTATGGACTGCTTCCCCCATTTGCGCCGATTTTTTAGCTAAAAATCCGCAACTCAAAGTGGGGGATTTAATTGATTATTTCCGCGAGCGAACTGCAGGAATTCTTCAAAAGCACGGCTGGAAGATGGGCGGGTGGGAAGAAATTGGACAAACCCACACAGCTACAACTGTAAGTCCAAACCCAAAATTTGCAAACCTAGACTGGAAGCTGTATGCCTGGAATGCAGTAGCAGGATGGGGAGGGGAGGACATGGCCTACAAACTCGCAAATGCCGGTTACCCTGTTGTCATCTGTTCAAGTGCAAATTTTTACTTTGATCTTGCCTATTCATGGGATCCAGATGAGCGAGGACATAGCTGGAGTGGGGTAGTTGATTTGTATCAATCCTGGAAAGCGGTTCCTGGTAAACTTTATCTTTCCCATGATCAAACCATTGATGGGAAGCCTTGGGATTGGTCTGACGCAGCTCAACGATTTACTAAATTAACGGAGGAAGGCAGGCAAAATATTATCGGCGTGTCTGGACAAGTTTGGACTGAAACGATCAAAGGTGGCAAAATGCTGGAATATTACCTTTTCCCCAAAATGTTGGGCTATGTCGAACGCGCTTGGAATGGAGATCCTGACTGGTCTAATCAAGCGACAGAAGAAGAAATGAAGGTCGGAAGAACGAAGGAATGGAACCAGTTTGTGAATTTAGTGAGTCAGCGCGAACTCCCTCGACTTGAGCACATCTTTGGAGGAGTTGAATTTAGACTACCAAAGCCAGGGGTTTTGGTTTTGAATGAACAGGTGATGGTGAATTCAGGGTTTCCAGGAATGCTCATTCGCTACACGGACTCTGGGCAAGAACCAACGGCGACCTCTCCAATTTACCGAGAACCAATTTACGTGAGACCTGGATATACCCCTCGTTTTAAGCTGTTTATGCAATCAGGAAAAAGTGGAATGAGCTCAGGTATTGATTAAAGCATTTTAACCAAAGGCTTGTATGCTTCGAGAAGTGCTTCATTGTGGGCAGCTCCTTGATCAGAGTTGGAACTTGTAAAAATGTCTGGTACAATCCCTTGGGCGAGTAGCTGCGCAGTAGCTTCAATGCAAAGCGCTTGCAGGATTGCAGTACCTATTACGGTAGAAGTAGGTCCTATCGGTGTAGTTAAGCCTTCTAAGTAGAGCGCAGTATCTCCAATTTCTCCAAAATTATCCAAGACCACATGTCCCAGTTGGTACAATTTGAGTCCAGAGAAATGCCTTGAAGATACGGATTGGCTATGCGCTAAATTGGTTATAACAATTACTTTCGCTCCCTTCTCCTGAGCAAACCTAGCCAATTCAATCGGAACTGAATTTCTTCCTGAATTTGATGAAATGATCAATACATCGCTCTCCGTTAACTCATAATCTTGAAAGAGGAGAGGGGCATAGCCCTCTTTTCGCTCCTCCACTGTGCTTCCTGTCGCACTTTCATGAAGCATCAGCTTCGGAAGTAAAAGTGGACGAACTCGGGCAAAGCCGCCAGCTCTATAAAAAACTTCCTCAGCCAGCATGTGCGAATGACCCGTACCACAGGCGTAAATCCAGCCTTTATTTTTCAAGGCATTTGCAATGTGGGTAGCTGCTTCCCTAATTTCTCGTTCCTGCTGAAAGGCCTTCTTTATTTTTTCAGTGAGGAGCAGCTGATATTTTTGGTAGGCAGTGGCGACCATGGCAAGGGGAAGTAAAGAAGTTAGTGTAGTAAAATTTCATCCACAAACACCCAGCCTTTAGCACCAGCGCCAGGATGCCAAGTGGGTAATTTGGAAATGGGCTGTGCTTTCAAGCGAATTTGATCTATTGGGCCATCAGGTAAGGGAATCGATATTAAATCAAATCGTGGTTCCTCCACCCTGGTTGAACTAGCTAGTGCTGGGCTATTTACTTTTTTCCACATTCCTTTATTTCCAATCCATACCTCAATAGTTTGTGGAGGAAAAATGTAGGCGCCTTCATGCAGGAGAAAACTTACTTCCAAAAGTTTTGGTTGGACCGATCCAATGGCTACTGTGAGGTCCAATGGCTTTTCTGAAAACCCCAACCAATCTCCAGTGGTATGATTGGCTTTTGCCTTTATGCCATCAAAAAAACTGGCAGCTCCCTTTGCAGCATATTTTGGATTGGGGGGATTAACCAAATTAAAGGTTGTTACTGTGATTCCTTTTTTGATCAACAGCTCTTTAGCATCTGTACTTCCTATCCAACCTCCAGCAAAGGCTCTCGCTCGGATAGGTGTAGATGCGTTGAGCACGATGGGTTCTTTGTAAACCAGACTGCTGATACTATCTGGGAGGCTTCCATTCAGCGTGTAACGAATCTCAGCGGATTGAATGGGATGTGTTAAGGTTACCTCAGTTTTTCCCTCAAATAGGGTGCTTTCAAACTTGATTTTTGGGGAATTTAGGGCATAAATTACTCCTTTACCCTCATAGCCAAAGTCAATTTGGGTAGTGGGTAGTGCCTTAGTCAATTTATTTTTTTGCTGTTCCTTGAGTCCTGTTTGCCAGAGGTAAAGGTGCCTTAGCTGCCGCATGTTCACCAAGGCTTTGATTCCTTCTTCATCCAATGTATTTCCTGAAATCGCAAGAACTTCAAGTTTAGGTAAGTTGACCAGTTCCCTGAGTTGTTTTCCTGTGATCGAAGTAAAATTGAGGTGTAGGGATTCAAGATTTTGAAATTCAGCTAGTAAATTTAAATCCACTTCTTGGAGTGGCATGCGACTTAAATTGAGTTTGACTACTTGGTCTTGAATTATCTTGAGTTCTGCCAAGTCCTTGGCATCAAAAGCGGAGGATCCATAATATGCAACTTCTAGCGCGGGCGATCCTGGGTAAATGGGTCTTACCTTTCTGAAAAAGGTGGTTAGCTCCGCAATATCCTCTTGGTCAGCAGCTGAAAAGTCATGGATTTTTTGAGCTGAAAATCGAGATGCTACCAATTGAAAAAGTGGTTCCTCCTGGGGGAGATCCATTACTTTTTGATCAAAGGCTGCTCCAGAGCTCACCCAAAGATTAAGAATTTCCAGCTCCTCTTCGGTAAGCTGAAGCTTATTTTTTGGAGGCATATGATCTTCCTCCTCTAGTGGGAGGTGGATGCGTTGGATAAGCAAGGAAAGTTCAGGTTTACCTGCCACAAAAAGCGCTCCAGACTTCCCTCCTTTTTGGATGCCAGCAAGCAGATCCAAACGGAGTTCCCCTTTGATTTTTCCTTCCTGGTGACAAGCAATGCATTTTGATTCAAAAATTGGCTGAACGAGATCTCTGAAAACCTCTGCGTCGGCTAGAGAAAGCGGTTGCTCGCTTGTTAGCTGTAAAGGAGCAAGCAAGAAGTCTTCCCCATGGGTAAGTGCTGCACCAAAATGGCCTGCAAGTACCAGAAGTAGGGCAAGGCTAAGCGATAGGGAGCGTAGCATAGATAGCGCACGATCACGCAAGAAGTAAAGTGCTACTGCTACACTTTGGCTGCTTATTGCAGTCCATTTATGCCAAGAAATGGCCTCTCCAGAATAATCTTCCGTTGCGAGGAAAAGTCCAGCTACCACTGTTGCTCCTGCTAGATTGGCTCCAATCAATAGGAGCCAAGTAAAGTAGCGCATTCGATTTTGATCTCGAATCCATAGCAAAGAAGCACCCAAAATCAGGAGGACAATTGGGAAGTGAAGGAGCAGCGGATGCAACCTTCCCACTACTTGTAGCCAAGTCGGAAGTTGTAAGTTTTCCCCGCCAACAAGAAGAATAGCAGTTAATCCACACCAAAAAATGAGGAGATTTTCAAGTAAGATTTTAGGCTTCAAGAGATTCAACTTAATGAGAGTTTAGGCAATTAAATCAGATACTACTTTGCCATGAACATCGGTAAGTCGGTACCTTCTTCCCAAGTGCTTGTAAATCAGTTTTTCATGGTCTATGCCCATAAGGTGCATGACTGTAGCTTGGAAATCATGGATATGAACTGGGTTTTCTTGAATGTTGTATCCAAAATCATCCGTTTCCCCATAGACCATTCCAGATTTCACTCCACCACCGGCCATGAATATGGAAAATGCGCGTGGGTGGTGGTCGCGTCCATAGTTTTCGGGAGCGATTTTTCCTTGGCAGTAGTTCGTTCTTCCAAACTCCCCTCCCCAAATCACCAAGGTTTCATCTAGAAGTCCTCGTTGCTTTAGATCAGTGATCAGTGCAGCAGAAGCTTGATCTACATCTTTGGCTTGGCCGATCATCTGATTAGGTAGATTGTCATGCGTATCCCAACCTTGGTGATAGAGCTGAACAAACCGAACTCCATTTTCAGAAAGTTTTCGTGCTAAAAGGCAATTGGCAGCATAGGTTCCTGGCACAAGACAATCTGGTCCATATAGCTTGACTACAGCATCTGGTTCTTTGCTTACATCGGTAATTTCTGGAACGGCAGTTTGCATGCGGAAAGCCATCTCGTATTGCTGAACCTTGGTGGTGATCTGAGGGTCATTAAACTCCTGGTAGCTGAGTTCATTCATGGCGGCTAGCTGATCCAGCATCCTTCTACGTTGGTCCTTACTCATGCCTTCAGCATCGGAGAGATAGAGGACAGGGTCTTCTGAACTCGAGAATTGTACCCCCTGGTGCCTTGCATCCAAGAAGCCGCTTGACCATAATTTTGAATATACCCCTTGTCCATTTCCTTTGCCTCGGCTGAGAAGTACACAGAAGGCAGGAAGATTTTCATTTTCGCTTCCTAACCCATAGCTCAGCCAAGATCCCATGCTAGGGCGATTACCTACTTGGGCGCCAGTTTGAAAAAAAGTAAGTGCAGGATCATGGTTGATCGCTTCGGTATGCATGGATTTGATAATACACAAATCATCAACCACTGATGAGATGTGTGGGAAGAGGGAGGAAATCCAGGCTCTACTTTGACCGTATTGGTTGAAATCAAAGTAGGAACCCACCAAAGGAAAGGAGCTTTGACCAGCAGTCATACCTGTGAGACGCTGTCCCATGCGAATGGATTCCGGAAGTTCCTGTCCAAAACTTTTTATCAGTTGTGGCTTGTAATCAAAAGTTTCCAATTGGGAAGGAGCGCCATTTTGAAAAAGGTAAATAATGCGCTTCGCTTTAGGAGCAAAATGGGGCAATGCCCGCATTAAGGATTCTTCAGTTTCATTTTTTCCAGAAAATAGGTCTGGAATCAACAAAGAACCTAGTGCGGCACTACCTAAGCCCAGGCTCAAGCGGGAAAGAAATTTCCTTCGGTTATGGTTGAGTCCTTGTTCTAAAAATTCTTTTTCCATATCAACTTTTAGTAATGGTTTCTTCCAAATTATAGAGGCTGATAATCACCTGCATTAGTGCTGCATTTTGTGGGGTGATGGCGCGATGTTGCATGGGATATTCCCCAACATCCAAAATGGCTGCTGCATCCTTTAGATTTGTTTGGAAATGTTTAAGCTCTGTGTCGTAGTAATTTTGGAGCAATTTTTTTTCTTCTATTTTCAGTTCTCTACACACAATTCGTTTGAATGCTTCGCTTATGGCTTGATCCGATTGGGTGAATTTTTCGGAAAGTCGGGTAGCCAATACCCGAGCAGCTTCCAAAACCATAGGATCATTCATCATGGCGAGTGCTTGTAGAGGGGTATTGGTTCGATTTCGATTGACCTCACATCGATCTCGGTTACTAGAGTCGAAGATGATCGCTTTTGGTGGTGGAACAGTTAATTTGATGAAGTTGTAAATCCCTCTACGGTACAATTTATTGCCGGTATCTTGTTGGTAGTTGGCGAGCACACCACGACCAGAAGTAGCAGCTTCCCAAAGCCCCGAGGGCTGGTAGGGCTTGACACTTGGCCCTCCGATCTCTCCGACCAATAATCCGCTTGAAGCAAGTACGAGGTCTTGAATATTTTCAGCAGGAAGTCGAATTCGTGGAGCTCGGGCCAAATACAAGTTGTCAGGATCAATCTCCAAATGCTTGGAGGAAATACTTGCTGATTGTCTGTAAGTCGCAGAAAGTAAGATTTTTTTAAGAAGGGCTTTCATATTCCAGCCTTGCTCCATAAAATCTGCTGCTAGCCAATTTAGTAGTTCAGGATGTGTAGGAAGATCACCCTGCATCCCAAAATCACCCGCAGATTTGACAATTCCTCTTCCAAAAATTTCTTGCCAGATTAGGTTGACAAATACGCGTGCTGTAAGTGGATTGTCTCGGTGCGTGGTCCACTTGGCAAGTCCAAGTCGATTTTTTTCAAAGGAAGCAGGAAATGACAAGATGGAAGTAGGAGTAGAAGCTTCTACAGGTAGTGTTGGAGCATCGTATGCCCCTCTATTGAGAATGTATGTAGTTCTTTTCTCTTCCAATTCTCCCATCACAGAAATACTCAGTTTGCTCGTGTCTTGATGATTGATAAAGCTTAGGATGCCATCCAAATCATTTCGTTCTACCCAAAGAATAGGCGTTTTTGCTGGTTTGGAAACGCTCACGTCCCCTTCAAAGCCTTTTTCTTGGGAGTTATTAAAGAATGCGTAGAGCTGGTAATACTCCTTTTGAGATACCGGGTCGTATTTATGGTCATGGCATTGGGCACATTCCATCGTGATGCCGATGATACCTTTGCTGAAGGTGTTGGTTTTATCCAACACATACTCCACACGGTACTCTTCTTCAATGATGCCGCCTTCTTCTGTGTATTTGTGATTTCTATTAAAGGCAGTTGCCAAGATTTGCTCTTTGGTTGGATTGGGTAGTAGGTCACCCGCTAGCTGCCAAGTCAAGAATTTATCGTAAGGTAAATTCTTATTGAAAGCATGAATCACCCAATCACGGTAAGGCCATTGGCTTCGTATGTTATCGTCTTGGTATCCATAACTATCGGAGTAGCGAGAGATATCCAACCAAAGAATTGCCATTTTCTCTCCGTAAGCGGAGCTATTCAGCAGTTGATCTAGTAATTTATCGTAAGTATTTCCCCCTTTGAAACCTGCGAATTTCTCCAGAAGTTCAAGGGAAGGAGGGAGTCCTGTGAGATCTAAGCTAGCACGTTTGATCAGTTCGAATGAGCTGGCTTCTGGGTTGGGCTCTAGCCCTTTTGATTTGATTTTTGTTGCGACAAATCGATCAATTTCGTTATATCCCCAGGTGGAGGCGGGTACTTTGGGTTTTTCTACTCGGGTAAAAGCCCAATGCGGTTCATAAGCAGCACCTTGTTCGATCCAGCGGGTGATCAACTGAATTTCGGAATCCGTAAGACTAAGGTTTGATTCAGGAGGAGGCATTACTAAGCTCGCATCAGTGCTTGTGATGCGGTGGTAAACTTCTGAGCTGAGTGGTTTTCCTGATACGAGAGCAAACTTTCCAGGACTTTCTTTTAAGGCTGCAAAAGCACCTTCCTCCGTATCTAGTCTGAGGCTTGCTTCTCGCTTATTGGCATCTGGACCATGGCAAGAAAAGCACTTGTCTGATAGGATTGGGCGAATATGGAAGTTATAACTGAGCTGTTCTCCATCCAGTAATTCAGGAGGGGTAGCAGATTTTTCTGAGCAACTCCAAAAGGATACGATGCTCAAAATCCAAATAAGCCCTCGAATAAGGCTTGAGTAGGTCATGGGTTTAGGTGTTATTTATTAAATTTATAAAAAATTGGGGATTAAAGGCAATAATTTCTTGCTGGAATTTTGGAGGCACTGGGAAATAATCGGATTAATGCTGTTTTATTTTGGATTTAATACCTACAATTTGTAGCCATTTCTACTAAAAAACAGCAATTCCTTCCGTTATTTACAGGATGAAATTTTAGGTGGCCAGTTTTTAGGCTGCTTTATTTTTTTAATTGACTCGAGTTAAGCAAACAATGAGAAAAATTAAAACGATCTGTTGCATCGGAGCAGGCTATGTTGGAGGACCTACGATGGCTGTTTTGGCACTCAAATGCCCAGACATTCGTGTAGTGGTGGTAGATGCCAATGCTGCTCGAATTGATGCTTGGAATCACCCTGATTTAAGTTTTTTACCAATCTACGAACCTGGGTTGGCTGATGTTGTCGCCGAAGCCAGAGGGAGAAATTTGTTTTTTTCTAAAGAGGTTGAGCAGGGGATTGAGGAGGCAGACATGATTTTTATTTCAGTCAATACCCCAACCAAAACGTATGGGGAAGGCAAGGGTATGGCTGCTGATTTGAAGTGGGTTGAGCTATGTGCACGGCAGATCGCCACGGTAGCTACCTCTTTCAAAATTGTGGTTGAGAAATCTACTTTACCTGTTCGCACCGCTCAGGCAATTAAAGATATTTTGCATAATTCTCAGTCTGAAGTTCCTTTCCAAGTGCTTTCCAATCCTGAATTTTTAGCCGAGGGGACCGCAGTACAAGACCTATTAAATCCGGAGCGGGTATTGATTGGAGGAGATCAAAGTGCAGCAGGTAAAGAAGCAATTCAAGCTTTGGCATCGATTTATGGTTCTTGGGTTCCCGAGGAAAAGATTTTGACGACAAACCTTTGGTCTTCTGAACTCAGCAAGCTCACAGCAAATGCGTTTTTAGCGCAGCGTGTCTCTTCCATTAACTCCATTTCAGAGCTCTGTGAAGCTACAGGAGCAGATGTGGATGATGTATCCAAAGCCATTGGGATGGATTCTCGCATAGGTTCAAAATTTTTAAAAGCATCTGTAGGGTTTGGTGGATCGTGTTTCAAGAAAGACATTCTTAATTTGGTTTACATCTGCAGGAGTTATCAGTTGCATGCTGTGGCGGATTATTGGGAGCAGGTAATCAAGATTAACGACCATCAAAAGGCAAGATTTGCGAAGCAAATCATCAAAAGCCTGTACAATACGGTTAATGGAAAGAAAATTGCATTTTTAGGTTGGGCCTTCAAAAAGGATACCAACGATACTCGTGAGTCTGCAGCTATTTATGTGGCGGATCACCTTTTGGATGAATGTGCTTCTGTGGTGGTTTACGATCCAAAGGTATCCAAAGAAAAAATTTATGCGGACCTGGACTTCCTAGAGACCCGTTCAAGTGAAGAAAACAGGAATCTGGTGCAGGTTGTTGATTCAGCTTATGAGGCATGTAAGGATGCTGTGGCAGTTGCCATTCTAACCGAGTGGGATGAATTTGTGGTACTCGACTGGGAGCAGATACATTCAAATATGAAGCAGCCAGCCACTGTATTTGATGGTAGAAACATCTTGAATGCTGCTCGAATGGAAAAGATAGGATTTAGATTTCATGGGATAGGAAAAACTACTTCATAGGTAGAAATGCCAGGGATGAACTGGATTGCTAGCCCTTTGAAAAAAGTAATTCTTTCTTGAAATCTAAAAACAAGGATTACTAGAGTACCTTTAATTGACTAATTGAAATTGATTGTGAAGCCAATAAATGAAATAAAGATTGCTGTGATAGGCTTAGGCTATGTTGGCCTTCCTTTAGCAGTAGAATTTTCAAAGAAATACCCGGTTGTTGGATTTGACATTAATCAAAAGCGAGTAGGAGAGTTGGTTTCAGGTCATGATGCGACCCTAGAGATTGCTGATGCATCCCTTTCATCTGTTTTGCTCCTGTCCAATCCTCAAGTAGGTCAAAAAGGCTTATTTCCAAGTTTTGATTCCAAGGACTTGAGCGACTGTACCGTATTTATTGTGACGGTTCCCACGCCAACAGACAAGCACAACCGCCCAATTCTTATTCCGATGTTGAAGGCTTCAGAAAACATTGGGCAATATTTGAAAAAAGGGGATGTGGTTATCTATGAATCTACTGTATATCCGGGAGTAACTGAGGATGATTGTGTGCCTGTATTGGAGAAGGTTTCTGGATTAAAATTGAATGTTGATTTTTATGCAGGCTATTCTCCAGAGCGTATCAATCCAGGAGACAAGGTGCATACAGTGGCACAGATTGTTAAAGTCACCTCTGGCAGCACTCCAGAAATTGCGGACTTTGTTGATTCCTTATACCGCAGCATCATTACTGCAGGAACTTACAAAGCTTCATCAATCAAGGTCGCAGAGGCCTCAAAAGTAATTGAGAACTCACAGCGTGATATCAATATCGCCTTTGTAAATGAGCTTGCTAAAATTTTCAATCTGTTGGGTATCGATACTCAAGAAGTTTTGGAAGCTGCTGGCACAAAGTGGAATTTTCTAAAATTCAAGCCGGGATTGGTTGGCGGACATTGCATCGGAGTAGATCCTTTTTATTTGGCTCAAAAGGCGCAGGAGGTAGGATATCACCCCGAAATAATTCTTGCTGGAAGGAGGGTTAATGACAGCATGGGAAAGTTTGTCGCTACTGAAATCATCAAGTTGATGATGCGTAAGGACATCAAAGTCTTGGATGCAAAGGTTTTGATTTTAGGATTTACCTTCAAAGAAAACTGTCCTGATGTGAGGAATACGCGAGTTATTGATATTTACCATGAATTGCGAACCTTCGATATGGGCGTAGACGTATATGATCCTTTGGCTAATGCTCAAGAGGTGGAGGAAGAGTATGGTATTAAAATTCAAGTTGGTAATGTACTTCCTGATATTTCAAACTATGCTGCAATAGTTTTGGCTGTTTCGCACGATGCTTTTGCTACCATGCCGCTACGAAAAAACCTCAATCAGGTTATTTATGATGTCAAAGGAGTGTTGGATCGATCTGTAGTGGATGCTCGATTGTAAGTGTAAATTACCTTCTAATTGCTCGAAATTTATGTAGTTTGTTAGCTGATCGTTGGTATATTACAAGTATTCATGGGAGTCATCTCGTTAATTTAATTATAGTCCTATGAAAAAAAAATTATCTACAGAAGCAAGTAGTTCAAATCTTTACAATGTTTTATTTAATTTGCAGTAGTTAAAGATCTGAAATTGATCTTATAAATAAAATCAATAACCTAAACTTATGATGAAACATCCAACGTTCGCAATTTCCTTGAGGAAAACCATGTTGATGGCAGTAGTAGTCCTTTTGGCTATGGGTGCCTGTAAAAGCAAAAAGAAAGCTGTGGAGCCAGCTCCAGCACCTGTTGTAAAAGAGGAAGTGGTAAAGCCAACTCCAGCCCCTGCTCCGGTGGTTCGTTCGGCAGAGGAAGTTGCAGTTGAAAAGCTTGAAAGTCAATTTGCTTCCATCGCCTCATCTAGCAATGCCACTTCCGCTAATCAGTCTATTCAGGAAGTTTTGGCGATGTTTTCAAACCCAGAGATCCCGATTTTGATTGTTATCCATGAAGAAGGTGGAGTTAAAGATTACGATGAGCCGACCACCATCAAAAAGTATTTAGAATACTTGAAAGACACCAAGAAAAACTTGAATTACATCTCTGATATTCGAATGGCAGGGGGTAAAGTGACTGAATTGGAACTTAAAAGAAAATAATCTATCCCCGAAACTATAGTATATATGAAAAATACAGGTATTTTGATCCTAGGGCTATTTCTTGCTACAATGACTGTAGCATTTGCTCAAGACAATATTAGCCCAAAAAGAAAGCAAGCAATTGACTCCCTTGCATTAGAAAAAGTAAAAGACCTATCGAAATACATTTCCATCATCGGAAATAAAGAAACTCAATTTTCTGAGGCAAACCGTGTAATGGATAGAGCTGAGGAGCTTTTTGCAACTGGTGCAGAAATGGGAGTTTCTTCGATTAACACAAAAGAGATCGCCTACTACAAAGTGAGAAGATACTTTGAGCGATTGATGGCCTTGAATTACGATAAGGTTAATATTACTTGGTACGACATCCAGTATGTTTCTGATTTAGAGAGACAGCCTGACGGTAGATATGTGGGTGTAATAACTGTCTACCAGCGTTTTGAGGGTACATCTATTGAAACAGGCATGAATTACAAGGACACGACCAAAAAGGATATCACCATTTATGTAGAGAAGAAGCAAACTCAAATTGCTGGCCGTACCATTGAATTTTGGGACGTAATGCTTGGCGACATTCGAGTGACTGAAACTTCCGCATGAGAAAAATCATACTGATTTTTGCTATTTTTATTTCCTACATCTCTATTGTCTCGGGGCAAGGCTTAGGCAGCCCCGGGACAATAAAAGATGATGGTAGATTTGCCGCCTCTACCAAACAAATGAATCAATTTTTTAGGAGGTTCAACGGGGAGGAATCCATAGATGGAACGAAGCGCTTTTATCCTGGAGATTCCCTTTACCAAAATGAAAAGTTGAGAAAGGGATTTGTTTCCATACTTTTTGATAATCAATCTTCTGACATTAGTTCCGAGTTGAAATCTGAATTCATTTCCAATACTCTTTCTCCAAACTATCCTCAATTTCTAGTTTTTCACAAACCTGGCTGGATTGCTGAAGTAGATGCAGTTTTTTGGTATAAGGGTAAAAAAGAAGACTTAACCTTTATAATGAAGATTCAGCCTGAGGGCTTAGGTTACGAATGGGTCATTGATCAAGTAATCTTTGAGCCTTTCAAAAACTTATTTAATAAGCCTGTTGGATCTGCTAAAGATTTTCTTCACCCGCTCAGTCATGAGCTCGGATTCATGAATATGAGGAGAGCATTTCAAGACTCAGAAAACCCAGAATCATTTACCCCAACCTCCTATACGCTAGATTATTTAGCGATATTCCTTTTTGAGATGAAGCAGGATAACCTGCGTTTTGAAACAGTTAATGGAGTTAAATTTCATTTTTTTCAGATTGGAGGATGGTATTTTGAGGTAAATCAATTCAATAGACCAGGATTCAATACAGGATGGTTGATTTCCAATTTGATGCGATTAGGCCCAGGTGATAAGGAGACTTTATTGAGGTACATCTATGATCAGGATTAGTAGGTATACTTTTCTGTTTTTCTTTTTTTGTTTATCCTTCGCTGTTCAAGGACAAACCATTAAGGGGTATTCTGCAGAACAACTAACTGAACTATCATCTAAAGTGGAGGATCAGATTCGTTTTTTGGAATTCTTGCTCAATACAGTTGGTAATTCTCAAACCTCTGCTCGAGATAAGGATGTAATCATCCGTGAGAGCTACCTGAAAATTTTTCAAAATGGGAAGGTTCAAGTCGAAGATGATTTAGTCTTTGATCGAAAAGTTGTCACCAATAAAGATGTTACGGCCTATTTTAGAGACCTTGAAT
>SXGQ01491720.1_pt1 | contig 25994 bp, 21 predicted proteins | sample 3178371 | NCBI WGS metagenome assembly SXGQ01 (sample SAMN11356859, study PRJNA531348) | freshwater metagenome | isolation source: freshwater sample F1-20 | place: China: Fuxian Lake, Yuxi | collected 2017-12-25 | reverse complement strand
GTTCCAGCGCGCGAACATGGTGTGCTTGCGGACTTCGAAGATGCGTCCCATGCGTGGAGACCTGCCGTACGAAGGGCGGCGATTCTCGCAGAAGGACCCGTCGTCGCGAAGCGTCCGGATGCCTCGAAGCAGCAGCCGCGCTCACCCGCTGGCCAGCGCACGCGCCACGCGCTAGCGTCCGCACCAGCCACAGGAGCATGACCATGAGCGAGCCAGCGAATCCCTACCAGGCACCCGGTGCGGACGTGCATGTGCCGGAGTCCGTGAATCTCGGTGGCTCGATCGAGGCCACCCTTGCAGGGCACGGGCAACTCGGTCTCGCCGCAACCATGGGCGAGGCGTGGGAGCGCACCAAGGGAAGCAAGCGCATCATCTTCGGTGGCTTCCTCGTGACCTACCTGATCCTGCTGCCACTGCAGTACCTGGTCGGGCTCGCGGTGCCCATGCCCGAGACGCCCGAAGATTTCAGCGTCGCGAACTTCGCCACCGCGTACATCGCGAACCTCGCGATCGCCTTCCTGGGCTATCCGATGTTCGCCGGGGTGTTCCTGGCCGGGGCGAGGCATGCTGCCGGGCTGCCGATCCGGTTCTCCGAGCTCTTTTCGCAGTACCAGCGCCTGCCGACCTTCGCCCTCGTGAGCGTGATCCAGCTCGTGCTCATCATGCTCGGCTTCCTGCTCCTGGTGCTGCCTGGCATCTACCTTTCCGTGGCCTACCTGCTCGCGTTCCCGCTGATCGCGGACCGGGGCATGGGCGCATGGGAGGCCCTCGAGACCTCCCGCAAGATCGTCACGAAGCACTGGTTCAGCGTGTTCGGTCTGCTGCTGCTGGTGGGCGTGCTCACCGGGCTCAGTGCCGTGCTGCTCCTGATCCCGCTGATCTGGACCCTGCCCTGGATGATCCTGTGCATGGGCATCGTCTACCGCAACCTCGCCGGCATCCAGACGCGCTGAACCCCGCCATCGCGGGCCACTGCTGGCCATGTTGCGCGGCCGACCCCAGAACGGGGCCGGCCGTTTATGCTGCCGCCCCTCGCGCAACCAACCCACCCCGTCATCCGACCTATCGAACAGGAGCCTTCCCCATGGCCGCCAAGTGGAACACCCCGCCCGCCCTCAGCATCGACCCCACCAAGACCTACGACATCACGATGGAAACCACCAAGGGCACCATCGAACTGCGGCTGAACGCCGAGCACGCACCGAACACGGTCAACAACTTCGTGTTCCTTGCGCGCGAGGGTTTCTACGACGGCGTGTCGTTTCACCGAGTGATCAAGAACTTCATGGTGCAGGGCGGCGACCCGACGGGCAGCGGCATGGGCGGCCCCGGCTACAAGTTCGACTGCGAGACGCGCAACAACCCGCTGAAGCACGAGGCCAAGGTGATCTCGATGGCGAATGCCGGCCCGAACACCAACGGCAGCCAGTTCTTCATCACCCACGCACCGCAACCGCACCTGAACGGCAAGCACACCGTGTTCGGCAAGGTCACGAAGGGTGACGACGTGGTGGACGCGATCGCCCAGGGCGACACGATGACCAAGGTCACCGTCGCGGAAAGCTGATCCGCGCGAACGGACGGCGCCCCTGCGAGCTACCCGCCCCGCAGGTGCGCCGGCAGTTCCACCCAGGGGCCGAGCCCGGCATGGCTCTCCGGCAACGCCATGAACCGTTCGAGCACGCCGAACTCGCCATAGCTCGCCGCAACGTTCGCCATGCACTTGGCCCACCACATGCGCTGCCGACGTTCCTCTGGCGTGAGGTCCGCCTCGGTCGCGCCCTTGCCGCCGAGCTCGACGCGCATGGCAAGGGCGTTGTCGAATGCGCCGGCCTGGGCGAGCGGCGCACCGAACGCGATGTAGTAGATGTGCTGCACCGTCGACATCATCCTGTACTCGTCGACGAACTGCGCGTAGCTGTAATCGGGGTAGCGGCGCGTTCGCGCCACGAACAGCGCATGGAACGCGCGCAGCACCCGATGGTGGTTCTCGCCCGTGTAGACCTCCGGCAGCACCGAACCGGAGTTCATGAGGTACGCAAGGTCGGACGGCACAGGGCCGCGGAACATCTGCTGGTAGTCGATGCACAGCCAGCCCTGCGCATATCTCGCGTTCGGTTCGCAGAAGAAGATGTTGTCGCCACGCAGGTCGCCGTGGGCGAGCGTGCATGTGGCACCGTTGTCGGGTCGTGCCTTGTCGAAGAACGCATCGAGCCGAGTGGTCATGCGCCGGCAGACATCGTCCACGCCCGTGCGCGCGCCGAGGGCGGCGACAGGCGAGAACGGTGAGCCGGACTGGCTCGCCATGCAGTCGAAGAACGCCGCGCCGCCCGGCATCGCGGCCTTGAATTGCGCGAGGTTCTCCGACGACGCCCACAGCAACGCACCGAGCGCGCCCAGCGTCTGGGCGGGCTCGCCCTCATCGGCGCCTTCCCACGCCGCAGCGACGTCCGCCAGTCCAGGCAGCATGCGCATGACATCGTCAACGCCCAGCTCGCGCTCGTGCACCTTGTGCTCCGCAAACGCGTTGGCGTCTTCCATGACAAGCACGTGCGCGCCGCTCGCAGCATCGATGCCGGCGAGGTACACCTGCGGGCGCGGATAGAAACGGTGCGTCGGCAGCTGGTAGCCACCGATGTCCTTGGCAAACATCGCGGCAATCGACTCCTTCGGCGCGATCTCCAGTGCTGGCCACGCCTTGGCGACGAAGTCGCGCGGCGCGTCGGTGGGTTCGCGGTAGGTGCAGCGGATCTTCTTGATCGACGAGAAGTAGCCGGCCGTCATGCCCACGCCCTGCTCGTCCTGCGCCAGCACCGCGTTGGTGGCGGCGATCACGCCGCTGCGGCGCAAGACCCTGGTCATGAGGGCCGCATCGATCTCGTCGAGGCTCCGCGGGAGGACAAGTTCCTCAGGCATGGGTCGGCTCCGTGGCGATGGGGCTTGTGCAACTGCGCGGGGTGGCAGGATTGACCTTCGCACACGATTCGAACACGGCATCGCGCACGAAGACAGGGCTGGCACCGCAGGCATAGACGATGGGTTGGTGATGAAGCACCACTCGCACCTCCACGATCCGCGCGATGATGCACGCCCGATCGCGCGGGCCCACAACACTGCGATCAACCTCATCACCACGAACCCGATTCAAAGGAACCAGCCCATGCGCTCTCGCGAAATGCGCCTTGCGCGCCGCCCCATCGGCATGCCGTCCGCCGAGGACTTCGAACTGGCGACCGTCGACGTGGCAGATCCCGCGCCCGGCCAGGTGCTGGTGCGCAACCTCGCCATGAGCGTGGACCCCTACATGCGCGGCCGCATGCGCGACGTGAAGTCCTATGCCCCACCGTGGCAGCTCGGTGAGGTGATGCAGGGCGGCGCGATTGGCCGCGTGACTGCAAGCCGCAACGACGCGTTCAAGGAAGGCGACCTCGTGTCCCACGGCCTCGGCTGGCGCGAGGCCTTGCTGAGCGATGGCGCGAACCTGGAGCGCATCGCCAATCCCGTGGCGCCACCGACCGCCTACCTCGGCGTGCTCGGCGTGCCGGGCATGACCGCCTACGTCGGTCTGCTCGGCGCGGCCGAGGTGGAGGACGGCGAAACGGTGTTCGTATCCGGCGCCGCCGGCGCGGTGGGTAGCATCGCGGGCCAGGTCGCGAAGCAGCGCGGCTGCACGGTGATCGGCAGCGCGGGCGGGGCAGACAAGGTGGCCTACCTGACGAGCATCGGCTTCGACCACGCCTTCGACTATCGCGAGGGCGACCTGCCCGGCCAGCTGCTGCGTGCGGCATCGAAGGGCCTGGACGTGTACTTCGACAACGTCGGCGGCGACCACCTGCAGGCCGCGATCGGCCACATGCGGCCGCTGGGCCGGCTGGCGCTGTGCGGCGCCATCGCCCAGTACAACGCGACGGAGCCGGTGCCCGGCCCCAACAACCTGACGATGGCGATCGGCCTCGGCCTCACGCTGCGCGGCTTCATCGTGGGCATGTACGCGCACATGCGCGCGGACTTCATGCGCGAGATGAGCGAGTGGGTCACGAGCGGCAAGGTGCAGTACCGCGAGACCGTGTATGCGGGGCTCGAACGCGCGCCCGAGGCGTTCATCGGCCTGTTCACGGGTGCCAATGTGGGCAAGATGGTGGTGACGCTGGAGTGATGCGTGCGGTGCACGGCTGGCAACGACACGGGCGAGAAGCACTTCCAATCGAGCGGTCGCGTCAGCCGCGCAATCGCCAGACGCCCGTGCGCTTCACCACCGCATCCTCGAGCGCGAGCGTCGTCGGCACCTCGTACTCGGCGACCTGCTCCAGCGCGTCCCTCGGCAGGAAGTTGCGCCCGGGATCGCCCACGAGCACGTCGCATCCGCGTGCCGCCTGCGCCCTGAGCCACGCGAGCAGCCGCGTGGCGATGGGCCGGTCGTAGAAGAGATCACCCACGAGCACGACGTCGGCATCGGCGTCTGCGGCGAGCGCGTCGGACTCGCTGGGTGTGACGACGACATCGTTCAGGGCTGCGTTGAGCGCGGCGGCGTGCACGGCGAACCCGTCGATGTCCGCGCAGATCGCGGATAGCGCGCCGGCCCGCATCGCCGCAATGCCGACCATGCCCGAGCCGGACGCCACGTCGAGCACACGCCAACCGCGAACGATGTGCGGATGGTCCAGCACATGCCGCGCAAGCGCCTGCCCACCCGCCCACGCGAAGGCCCAGAACGGCGGCGGCAGCCCCACCTCGCTCCGGGCTTCTTCTGTCAGCAACCAGAGCCCGACCGCATCGGCGGCGAGGTGCAGGCGGATTTCCGGCAGCAGCGGTGGCACATCGATCCGCGTGTGCGCACGGATGAAGTCGGGGATGTCGAGCGTCATTGGGGCCGCAGGCGTCGCGCCGGGCACCATGCGCGCCGGCATCTCGCCGCCATCATCTCCCGCAAGCGCCCCCCGACCATAGCCCTGCGCCACGCCGGCGGGGCGCGCGATCCTCATGTCAGGCGCGTTGGCTTCGGGTTCGGTTTTGCTCAGCTCGACCCTTCCCGAATCACACCCGGCATGTTGATGAAGTAGATCGGCCGGCCATCGGGGTCACGCAACAACGCTGCCACGGCGCCGCGGTCGTCACGCGCCGCGCCCTTCTCGAAGCGGATTCCCTTGTGCGAGAGGTCTTGTGCAATCGCCTCGACATCCCCCTGCCAGAAGATGAGCTGCGTCTCCGGTGGATCGAGGAAGCCCTGGTACAGGCACAGGCGGCAATCGCCCTTCTGCAGCGTGACGACGCGCCCCTCGAACGCCTCGCCCAGCACCTCGAAGCCCAGCGCGAGGTAGAAGTCACGCGTCGCCACGATGTCCTTCACGTCCAGGCTCAGCTCGAACCAGCCCAGGTCCATGCGACTCACCTCGAAAACCGATCCGGCGATGATGAAGCGAGGGAACCGCCCAGGGCTCCCGACACATCGACAGTCGCGCGATGCAGCGGGCCCGTCAATGCGCAGGCGCGATGATGATCCACCAGAGCAGCGTTGCCGCAGCAAGCAGCCAGATGGCGACGATGGCGATGCCGCCCGCGATGCTGCGCGGCCGTGACCGGGAAGCCGACAGCCAGTTCATCGCCAGCGTGCGCGACTCGGCAAGCACGTCGGCGGGCAGCGCGCGCACCGTCAGCCAGATCAGCACGGGCAACAGCAGGACATCGTCGAGGTAGCCGAGCACGGGGATGAAATCCGGGATCAGGTCGAGCGGGCTCAGCGCGTAGGCCACCACCGCAACCGCGAGCGCGCGCGCATGCCAGGGTGTTCGCGGATGCCGGCTGGCAAACCACAACGTCATGCCTTCCTGTCGCAGGCGTGCCGCCCACGTACGCAGGGTATCGAGCAGCTTCATGGGATCGCGCTCCGGTAACGGTCGCCCCGATCGACGCGTGGCCGACGAGTGTACAAGGCACCTTCTGCCTGGATCGGGGAGCCAGCTTCAGGGGCGCGGATCAGGGGGGCCGGGGCAAAGGCCGAACCAGGTCGGCGAACGCATCGTCCAGGTCTCGAACCGCATCCGAAACCCTGCTGCCTGCGCGCGGCACGGCAGCACGCGCGCGCCGGAGAGCAACAGTTCCTCGGCGAGGTCTCCGAGCACGCCGCGCAGGATCGACGCGGGCACGCGCAGCACCCGCGGCCGATGCAGCCTGCGCGCAAGTGCATCTGCGAACGCCCGCTGACGCACTGGCTCGGGCGCGACGGCATTCCACGCGCCTGCCGAGGGTTGATGCAGGAGGTGCAGGATGAGCGCGACCAGGTCGTCGAGATGGATCCACGGCTGCCACTGCCTGCCGTCGCCGAGCACGGTGCCCACGCCGAGACGCGCGGCAAGCAGCTGCGGCGGCAGCACGCCGCCATCGCGCCCGAGCACGAGGCCGATGCGCAGCGTGCTGACGACCGTCCCCAGCCGCGACGCCGCGTCCGCCGCACGTTCCCAGTCCGCGCACATGCCGGCCGCGAAGCCGGCGCCCGCGGGCTGGGCTTCGTCCATCACGACGTCATCGTGACGCACGCCGTACCAGCCAATGGCCGAGGCGCTCACGAGCACCGACGGCGCACGATCGCAACGCGCCAGCTCGGCGACGAGGGACTCCGTGAAGCCGATGCGCGATGCACGCAGCAACCGGCGCCGAGCCTCGGTCCAGCGCCGCCCGGCGATGGACTCGCCCGCAAGGTTCACGACCGCATCGATGCCGCCGCCCTGCGGCTCGCCCAACCGCAGAAGGGACTCGAAGGTGCCCGCTACCTCGACGCCATCCCCAAGGATGCGCCGTGCGCGAGCAGGATCGCGACTTGGCACGCCTACGACGTGACCCTCCCGCAGCAGCGCGGCTACCAGCGCACGGCCGATGAAGCCAGTGCCGCCTGTCACGAGCACGCGCATCAGCAATCCCCGGCCGGCGACGCGCCGCTGCAACCGGCAGGACACTGCGTGCGACATGCAGATCTTGATTCAAGGCGCGACATTGAGAGACCCACCTACAACGTGTCGATACATGGGCGCGTGCGCCCAGTGCTACAAGGCCCGGTCGCAGCATTGTCATCTGGGCGCCGTGCAACAGCGCGGCAGGATGTCGCGATCGCGGCGCGACACCGATCAGGAGCTGCCACTAGACTCCCGCCATGAAGACCATCCTTCCATCACGTGTCGGGATCATCGGCGCCGGTCTTTCGGGACTGACCTGCGCGGCGAGACTGATCGCCGCCGGCATCCCCGTCGTGGTGCTCGACAAGAGCGGCGACATCGGCGGACGCCTTGCGACGCGCCGCCGCGACGGCCAGACCTGGAACCATGGTGCGCCGAGCATCCAGGTGCACTCCAGGGCATTCCGCTCGCAGATCGACACACTGCGACTGCAAGGCAACGCGCGCTGGCTGCCCGGCCACCACGCCGCAACGGGCGTGCCCGACATGCGCGAACTGCTGCGTCCGCTCGCGCCGGCGACGATCGAGTTCAATGCGGAGGTCGTGCGGCTGCAGCGTGGTCCCGTGGGCTGGACCACCGGCCTGGCCGATGGTCGGACGCTCGGCCTGTTCGACATCCTCGTGTGTACCGCACCGGCACCGCAGACGGCGGCGCTGCTGCGCGCGAGCGGTGTGGTGGTTCCCGATGCCCTGCAACGCATCACTTACGTACCGTGCTGGACACTGCTGCTCACCTTGCCGGGATCGGACATCGATCTCTCGCCGCTCGCGCACGGCGAGGTGTTCGGGCAGGCCACACGCATGGACGATGGCGGCAATGCGAACGCGGTGTCATGGGTGCTGCATGCACGGCCCCGCTGGTCCGCACAACATCTCGAACAGGGCGCAGACGTCGTGCAGCGCGCCCTGCTCGACGCGATCGAGTCGAGGATCGGCAGTCGATTCGACGCGAGCAGCTGCCGCGCGCATCGCTGGCGCTATGCGCGTGCCTCGCACGCGCTGGAACAGACGTGCCTTTGGTTGCCCGCCGCACGCATCGCGATCGGCGGCGATGGCTTCGCCCGAGGCGACGCCGAGGGCGCGTTCCACAGCGGGCTCGGTCTCGCAGATGCGGTCCTCGCCGCCGCACATCGCGATCCGCGAGTCTAGGCGGCCCGGGCTGGTGCTCAGCGTTCGGCGAGCATCCGCACTCCAGGAGCATCAAGCCGCAAGCCCGTCCACTCGATGAACGGCTCGCACAGCGCATCAGGGTAGACGGTCTCGCACCCTACCGGCCTTCCTGACCGCGTCACGCGAAAGTACGCCATCAGCCGCGGCTCGTGCCCTTCAACGCGCGTCGAATCGTGCGGCAGCCCGTGCAGCACCACGACGGCATCGCCCGGCGCGGCGCGCACCTGGGTTGGTCTCGGCCACTGCCGTCCGTTCTCCGCGACCACGCCACCTGCCATGAACGCCGCACGCACGCTGTCGGGATAGTGGCGCAGGCCGCAGCCGTTCGGTGCCGTGCGATCGAGACGCGGCCAGCCAGGGCCGTCCGGCCCGAGCGGTCCGCCGGCGTCCCGCTGCGTGCGAAAGAACGCCGCGATGGCGTGATGCGCACCCTTGAGCAATGCGAGATTGCCCACGCCTTCCTCACGCTGGTCGGACAGCGCAACACCCACGAGCGCGGTGAAGTTCGCGATGTTCGCGCCGCACCCCGGATAGGTCTTCGGCTGGCCATTCGCTGCAACGTCCGCGTTCCAGGCGGCAAACGCGGCGTCGCTCATGGGCGACTCGATGTCCTGGTGCATCGGCGTGGCACCGTTCCACAGACCATCGAGATGGCCGTGCCAGCCGAAGAACGGCGTGTCGCGATCGCGATACCCGGATTCGTTGACGCGATTGTTCGGTGCGGCGGGAAACAGGGTCGCGAGCTGCGCGCCGCGGATCGGCAGCATCGGTGCGCCCATGGCGCGCTCGACGACACGGGCAAGCGGCGTGTCGAACATCAGTGCGAGGATCGCCGGATCGTACTGCGCGGCTTCCCCCGCCTTGTTCGCGCGGTCGATGCGTGCCAGATCCGCCGGCGTCGGCGGCCGCTGCATCGCCTGCAGCGCGTGCAACTGCCGGCCGATGTTGCGATGAACCAGGCGCTGCATCGCGCGCACCAGCGACATCGGCACGATGCCGGGCAGCACGACGTAGCCATCGCGATACAGCGCGCCGGCCTGTTCCTGCGTCAACGCGTGTTGCGCCATCTGTTGATCTCCGAAACGAGGAACGCCCGCTTCCGTTGCCGGAGGCGGGCGTTCGGTTGCAGCCGAGCTGGTGCGGCTGGTTGCGCAACTACTCCATCGAATAGGTCAGCTGCAGCGTGACCAGCCGCGGCGGTGCGATGAAGCCGGTGAGGTCACCGGTCTTGCCGAGCGGCTTGTTGCCGATGCCCGTCACGTAGATCTCGTTGAAGCAGTTGCTGCAGATCAGCGATGCCTCCCAGGGGCCGTCGGACTCGAATACGCGCGCCGACAGGTTCGTCACGGTGCGCGAGGGGGCGTCGGTGCCCGCCTGGTTCAGCGACTCCTCGCCCTTGCTGTGGTGGATCACGTCTGCGGACAGCTCGAGATCCCAACCTGGAATCACCTGCCCGTTCCAGGTCACGCCCAGGTTGGCCTGGTACGGCGGGCCGCCATAGGCTTCTCCCGACAGGTCCTGCACACGCGGCGCTGCGGCAGCGCCCACGCGCCGGCATCCCGGGCCCGTCAATGGAGCGAGTGGGGAACCGGCTGGAGAGAACCGTGCCTCGTCGACCGCATTGCAGGCGGCATCCGTGAAGCTGTCGAACTCGAGGCGCGTGTACTGCCCGGCAAGCCGGAACTGCAGCTGGTCCGTGGCCTGCCAGACGGTCTGCAACTCGATGCCGTCGATCACCGCTTCGGCCGCGTTCTGAACCGTGAAGGTCGTCGTCACGGAGTTGAAGATGCCGACCTGCAGGTCGCGGTAGCGATAGTGGAAAGCGATGATGTCGGTCGAGACCGCACGGTCGAAGAAGTAGCCCTTCAACCCCGCCTCGAAGCCGCGCACCACGGACTCGTCGAACACCAGCGCATCCGACTGCGCGCTCGGCGAGAGCGCCGAGAGGTTCGGGACCGTGCCGGGGTTCGAGATGCCCGCAGACTGGAAGCCGGTCTTGTACGCCACGTACAGCATCAGTTCGTCGTCGGGACGCCAGGACAGCGTGATCTCGGGCGAGACGTTGTCCGAGTCATCCTCCGGCCGATAGAGAACGCCGGCCGGTGAGAAGCCGAGGCCGCGCTGGTAGAAGTTCCCACCCACCGAATCGCGCTCCTCCTTCGTGTAGCGCGCACCCGCGGTGAGGCTCAGCTGCTCGGTGATCAGCCAGTCCACACTGCCGAACACCGAGAAGCTCTCGATGTTGTTGTCCCAGTGCTGGTGGTAGTTGATGTAGGTGCCGTTGTAGATCCCAGGCGTCGGGTCGCCCCCCGCTGCACCGTAGAAGATCGGCGGCAGGATCTGCACCGGTGCGTCGAGATCGCGCTCCATGTCCTCGTAATACGCGCCCGCCATGAAGTTGACCGGGCCGTCGAACTGCGACTGCACGCGGAATTCCTGCGAGAAGCTCTTGCCGGTCTCCCCCTGCTTCGACACCACGACGGCATAGCTCGTGTAGTCGAAGTTCGTGTACTCGCGATGGTTGTAGCGCCAGATGCCCGAGACCGAGGTGAACAGCAGGTTGCCGGCGTCGTAGTTCATCTCCAGCGTGTGTATGTAGTTCTCGACCTTGTTGAAGAACTCGTCGTCGGAACTCAGGTGGCGATGCGCGTCCACGATGGCCGCCGGTGGCAGCGCACCGTTGCGCCGCAGGCGCGGGCCGCTGCCGCACGTCTGTGACGGGTCCGGGAAGACAATGTAGTAGGGGTTCGAACCTACACCGTCCGCACAGCGGTACAGCACGGTGTTGCCCGCATCGTTCTGCTTCGTATAGGAGTAGAAGTTCTTCATCGTCGCGTCGAAGCCATCGATGGGTTCCCACACCGTGGTCAGGCGGTACACGCGCTGGTCCTGCGCCGGCCACTCGTTGTACGACGCACCGCGCGTCGGCAGGGCATCCAGGTACAGCGGATTCGGGTCGATCACTTCCGCGCTGTTCTCGAGATATCCACCCCGCATGTCCTGATATCGCGCCGCGAAGCGCATGGCGATGGTGTCGGTCACCGGGAAGGAGATGCCCGCCTCGAGCACGGGATCTTCCGTCACGAACTCGTAACCGGCGCGCACGAAGCCCTCGGCTTCCGAACCCACGGTCGGCGTTCGACTGGTCACGGCAACCACACCCGCAGGGCTGTTCTTGCCGAAGAACAGGGCCTGTGGCCCCTTCAGCACCTCGACGCCGGCAAGGTCGAAGAAGCCCACGTCGAGCACATGGCCGCGGGTGAAGGACATGCCGTCGATCACCAGCGACACCGGCTGGTCCGCGCCATAGTCCACCGCGAGGTTGCCGACGTTGCGAATGGCGATGTTGCCGCCCGCACCACCACCCGCTGCATGGGTGATCTGCACACCCGGCAGGCGCGCGGTGAGCTCCGCGAGGTCGCGGGTGTTGTAGCGGTTAAGCTCTTCCTCGCCCATGGCCGCGATGGCGACTGGCGTGTCGATCGCCCGCTCCTCGCGTTTGCGGGCGGTGACGATGAGTTCCTGGATGGCGGGACCCGTACGGGTCCCGGGCGCAGCGTCCGCCGCATGCGCGACCGGCGCAGAGGCTAGGGCCACGCTGGCCGCGCCAAGCACCACCAGGGAAACGGCTCTCGATATCGATCTTTTCACTGACTGCCCCCAGCAGATGCGCACTTCATCGTGCGCAAAGTCCAAACGAATGAATAACGTTGTCGCGTCGATCTCAGCCCGTGACGGTGCGATGCGCCGCCTTGCGCGGCCCGAGCTGCACCGGCTCGCCCACCCAGGCACCGATGTTCTCGCCTGTGCGGCCGTCCGGCCCTTCCTGCAGCAGGTCCACGAGCTGCTGCCCGATCTGTGCCGGTTTCATCCACGTGGCGGCGAAGTCCGCCGGCGGATCGCCCGGCCACAGGCCGCGCAGCATCGGCGTGTCGGTTGCACCCATGCACAGTGCGTTCACCCGCACCTTGTGCGGCGCGAGTGACAGCGCCCATGCCTGCGTGTAGCCGTTCAACGCCCACTTCGAGGCGTTGTACAGGTCCGTATCCGGCGAGTTCGTGCCGGAGCTCTTCGCCGGCAGCACGTAGTAGGTGCTGATGTGCACGATATCGCCGCCACCCGCGGCGACGATGTGCGGCACGCACGCGCGCGAGACGAGCGTGAGCCCGCGCAGGTTCGTGTCCATGATGTAGTCCCAGTCTTCCAGCGCCTTCTCGAGGCCGCTGTCCACCGGTGTGCGCCGCCATCTGCCGGCGTTGTTCACCAGCGTGTCGATGCGCCCGAAGCTCTCGAGCGCGGTCTGCACCAGGCGCTGGATGTCCTCTGGCTTCGAGACGTCCGCGACGATGCCGACGGCCTTGCCGGGGCCTGGCAGCGCAGCGGCCACGGCAGGGGCGTCGGGCAGGATGTCGCACAGCATGACGTTCACGCCCTGCCTGACCAACGCTTCGGCGAAGGCGCGGCCAAGGCCGGTGGCGCCGCCGGTGACGATCGCCGAACGACCTGCGAGGTTTGCGATTGCCATGTCAGTGCCCTCCCTTGGCGGCAGGCATCACGTAGGGATTCGCGCGCCGCGCCGGCAGCCGCACCGGGTGGCCCACTGCAGCGCCGATCCAGTCACCCGTGCGCCCGTCACGGATGATGTCCAGCATGAGTCGTGCGATGTCCTGTGCCTTCATCCAGCTCGCTTCCTCCTCGGCTGACGGATCGAAGTTGTGGAAGCTGCGCAACATGTAGGAATCCGTCGCACCCATGCACATCGCGTTCACGCGGATGTTCCTGTCCTGCAGCGCCTGCGCCCAGGCGAAGGTGAGGCCGAGGTGCGCCCACTTGCTGGCGTCGTACAGATCCATTGCTGCACCACCACCCGTGGGCCGCGGGCCATTGGCCTGCCACGGGCAGTCCGGCGCGTCGTCGTGGTTCCACTCGAAGGGCGAGCCGCACGTGAGGACGTGGTCCGTGCAGATGTTGATGATCTCGCCGCCGCCCTGCTCGAGCATGATGGGAATCACGGCGCGGCCGAACATGAAGACGCCCTTCAGGTTCGTGTCCACCACGTAGTCGTAGTCCTTCAGCGTCTTGTCGACGGAGTCGCTGGCCTGGGACGCTGCCCAGACACCGGCGTTGCTCACGAGGATGTCGATGCGGCCGAGCTCACGTTTGGTGGTGTCGACCACGCGCTGCACGTCCTCGGCCCTGGACACGTCGGCCTTGATGGCCAGCACCGGCGCGCCAATCGCCGCAGAGAGATCGTTGATCTCGTCACGCACGTCGCACACCGCCAGGCGCGCACCCTCAGCCGCGAGCGCACGCGCGAAGGCGTTGCCGAGGCCCACTGCAGCGCCCGTCACGAGCGCCACCTTGCCATCGAGAAAACCCATATCCCCTCCCGAAGTCCGGATCGTTCCTGGCGCGCTGAACGCGCTATCTCACTGCGTGTTCACTGCCGGCACCACCTCGAACACGAGCAGCAGATTGCCCGGCATGTGGTTGTAGATGCCGTAGCCGGACGACACGACGAGCAGGCCGTCCTCCGCCACCGGTGCCGCGCCGCCACCGAAGGTGCCGCCGCTGGCGACAGCGCCCGTCGCGGTCGTGTGTTCGGCGGTCGTATCGTATTGCCAAAGCACGGCACCGGTGTCCTGGCGGTGCGCGCGCACGATGCCGTCCATCGAGCCCGCAAGCACGAGGTCGCCCACCAGCGTCACTGCCTGGGAAATGCCGGGATGGCAGAAGCTGCGGCCATTGCACGCATCCGGTGTCGGCACGTACCACAGCGGCTTGCCGGTGAGGCCATCCACGGCATGCAGCCCGGGCCGCTGCGGCGCGTCGTAGGTGCGGCCGTCCGCCATGTCGGTGATCGGCACGAACACCGCACCGGAATTCGCGGCCACGCCGAAGTGCACGCCACCCTGGATGCCGCCGCGACCCACCTTCGCCTTCCACACCAGCGCGCCGGTGGCCGGATCGAGCGCGTGCACGTCACCCGACTTCTGCCCGCCAACCACGAGCTGGCGGCCGTTCGCGGCGGTGAACAGCAACGTGCCGGCGCCGAAGTCGAAGTCCGGCCCCTTCTCCGGCGGGCAGCTCTGTGGCGTCGTGGTGTCGCACGCCGTGTTCCAGACATCGTTCGGGGTAGCCTGGTAGTTCCACTTCACCGCACCGGTCGTGAGGTCCATCGCCATGATCGCGTCGCTGGTGAGCGTGGCGGGCGACGACATGTTCTCGCCCGTGCCGATGTACAGCTGGTTGCGCGCGGCATCGATCGTCGGGGTGTTCCACACCGTCGCGCCCGACGGGCCGTACATGTCGGTGCCGGCCGCATTCCTGCTCTGCACACGCGGTGCCTCGGCGATGGTCGGCGTCTTCCACAGCAGCTCGCCCGTGCCTGCGTCGTAGGCCGCTACCCAGCCCCGCGCCTTGCAGCATTCGTAGTGCGGGTTCACCGCGAGGGCGACCTCGAGCGACGACACCGGCACGTACAACCTGCCGCCGTGCAACGCAGGGGAGCCCGTGATCACCGCATTGGGATGATCGTCCGTGCGATGCCGCCACAGCAGCGCGCCGCTTCTCGCGTCCAGTGCGTAGACGTTGCCAAGAATGTCGCCGAAGAACACCCGCGGTCTCGCCGTTTGATCGCCGGCTGCCCAGGATTCCACCACGATGCCCGTGCGGACCTCGCCACTTGCGGCAAAGCGCCAGCGCACGCAGCCGGTGCGCTGGTCCAGCGCATACACCCCACCGTCGTGGCTCCCGACATGCAGCGCACCTGCCGCAAAGGTCGGCTGCGAGCGCAGCCGGTTCGCACCCGGGAAGGCGAGACTCCACCTCAACTTCAGCTGCGCGACGTTGGCAGTGGAGATGCCCGACGTGGCCGCGGGGATCTCGTGCGTGTTGGCAAGCGTCTGGCCCCAGCCCGACGCGCGCGTCGGACGATCGACGTCGAATTCACTCGCGCCCGCGGCGCACATCGGCAGCGGCGGGGGGCCACCTTCGGCGAGTGAGTGGCCGGTGAGGTACTCGGCCACCAGCACGCGGTCGGCCACCGAGAGCGCGCTGCCCTGGGCGCTCATCACGCCCGCCGTCAGTGAAGCGACGACGGATGCCGGCGTCATCATGCCGAGCATGTCGCGGTGCGGCGCCTTGTCCACCGATCCGTTGTGGCAGGCCGCGCAATGGAGTTCGTACACCTGCTTGCCCGGCAGGCGTTCCTTCGCTGCCCGCTCGTCGGCGAACACCTGGGCACCGTCGCGTGCCTCGGCCGCCTGGGCAGTCGACGGCACCCACGGCAGAAACAGGAGGAACCAGACGCGCGCAAAGGCGACCGAACCCCATCCCGACAGCACGCCGCAACGCCGCACTGCGGGGAAAGACCAAACCTGCATCAAGCCTCCCAAACACCCCTGGTCGACCTTCGCCCCGTGCACGCCTCTCGCCACATCGCGTGGCGACCCTGCTGGACGGACCGAGCCGCCATGTTCGCCGAGCACCCCTTGCCCGGAGCATCTCCCGGCGAAGACGCTCGACGCAAGCCGGCAGGCAGCCATGCTGCACTCACCTTCCGCCACCGCGATTGATTTCCAGCCAATGCCCGGTCTCACTCTCACGTTCCTCCCAAGGGGCGCCGGCGCGCGCAAGTCCACGCCTCAGGAAGACGGGTCCCATGAGCAACCACGACGACTCCAGCAGTCAGGACCCCTTCGGCGGGCAACCGGCCACCCATGCCGAGGATCACGAGCTGGTGCAGCGGGTGTTGCGCAAGGAGCGAGCGGCTTTCGACCTGTTCTTCGATCGCTACTTCGGCCGCCTGTACCGGTTCTGCGGCACGCGGATCGATGACGACGCCGCAGTGGAGGACATCGTCCAGGTCGTGCTGCACAAGGCACTGCGCAATCTCGCGAGCTATCGCGGCGAGGCCTCGCTGCTCACATGGCTGTGCCAGATCTGCAGGCACGAGATCGCCAACTGGCGGGCGGTCCAGAAAAGGCAGGGCGCCGAGATCGCCATCGACGATCACGCGGAAGCACGGGCCGTGCTCGAATCGCTGCAGGTGGACCGCGACGACGAGCTGATCGACCGCCAGCGACTCGTGCAGCTCACGCTGGACCACCTGCCTGATCACTATGGCAAGGCACTGGAATGGAAGTACCTGGAAGGACTCAGCGTCAACGAGATCGCGCAGCGGCTGCGGATGAACATCGTGAGCGTGCAGTCGCTGCTCGCCCGGGCGCGCACCGCGTTCAGGCGCGGCTATCTCGACCTGCAAGGCGCACTTGAGGTGAACCGATGAGCAACATGAGCGCCCCAGACGACGACGTCGCACAGCTCCTGCGGGTCGCCGGGCCACGCCGCGAGCCGCCCGCAGCGGTGCGCGCGCGCGCCCTCGCCAGTGCACTGGAAGTGTTCGAGGCGCTACCCGAGCCGCCGGCCGCCACACCAGAGTTGGCATCGGCCGCGATCAAGCGCCGGTGGGCACTGCCACGCCTGCGGCATGCGATCGCCGCCGCCGTCGTGCTCGTCGCATCCGGCGCGCTGCTGTGGCAATCCCTCCCGCAGCCCGCGAGGTCGGCGGCGGCCTACGTCAACTACAGCAACGGCGACTGGCTGATCGACAATGGGTTGGCAGCACCCAATGTCCTCGTGCCGCAGGGCGCTCGCGTGCAGACCACCGGTAGCGCCACGCTCGAGTTGCAGCTGCGCGACGGCACGCTGTTGCGCGCGCACCACGACTCGCTGTTCGTGCTCGGTGCCGGCAACGGCATCGAGTTGCTGCGCGGGCGCATCTACATCGCCACGCGCGGCGGCGCAGACAGCGTGCGCATCCGAACGGCGTTCGCCACCGTGCACGACATCGGCACCCGATTCGAGGTTCAGGTAGACGGCACGGCGGTCACGGTGCAGGTGCGCGAGGGGCAGGTGCAACTCCGGGGTGACCACATCCGGCTCGCAAGCGGCGCAGCGCTCACGGCCTCTGCGACCGACGGCGTCGGCGAGTCGCTACGGGTCGACGCCACGGGGCGGATCGAACGCGGCAACCTCCCGACGACGGGTCGGCACTGGCGCTGGCTGGCCGAGGCGCGGCCGGATTACGCGCTCGATCGCGGCAGCCTGCATGACTTCCTCGTCTGGTCGGCCTCCGAGTCCGGGCTGCAGCTTCGATATCACAGCGAGGCCGTTCGCCGCGCTGCGGTCGACACGAGAACCCGTGGCAACATCGATGGCATGAGCCCGGAGGAAGCGATCATCAACGTGCTGGCAACCACGCGACTGCGACGGGCGGATGCTCCTGCGTACGAACTGCTCGTCGATTTCGCGGAACAGGACTGATGATCGACGCGCGCCGTGGCCAGCCGACGCGCACGTCACCGTGGCGCTGGATCGCAGTGCGAGCGCTGCTCTGTGGCCTGCTGAGCGCTGCCGCCCAGGCCGCCGACCTGGGTGTCAGCGCCACGCACGGCCCCCAACGCAGCCAGGCCGATGGACGGGTCGCGTTCGCCAATCGCACTGCTGCCGACGTGTTGCAGGCATACGAGCGGCTCGGGTTCGCATTCATCTACAGCAGCGATGTGTTGCCGGTGCAGCGCCGCTTCAGCGTCGAACCCATGCCCGGGGCACCGATCGCGCGCCTGCGCCAGGCGTTGCTGACCATGGGCGTCACGTTGCGCGTTGCCGACCACAATCGCCGCTGGCTGATCGTGCCCGCGCCGCGCGGCACGGACGAAGGCGAGCCGCATGTGGCCGCGTCACCGCCGATCGTGCCCAGCGCGCGCCCGGCGCTGCCGCTCGAGGAGCTGGTGGTCGTCGGAAGCCGCTATGCGATGTCGCGCGAAGCGAGCGGTGTGGCCGAACTCGATGCACTGCAGCTCGAGGCGCTACCCGAACTCGGCGACGACAGCCTGCGAGCCGTGAATCACCTGCCCGGCGTTGCGAGCCTCGGGTTGTCGGCACGACCACACATCCGTGGCGGCGATGTCGACGAATCGCTTGTCCTGCTCGACGGCATGGAACTTCTGGCGCCCTACCACCTTCGCAGCTTCAACAGCGTGTTTTCCGGGCTGCATCCGGGCACGATCGACAGCATCGATGTGTACACGGGCGCGTTTCCCGCCCGCTATGGCGGCCGCATGGGCGCCGTGCTCGACATCTCGACGCGAACCGAGCTGCCCGACACGGGTGCTGAATTCGCGCTGAGTCCGTTCACCACGGCGGCGGTGGTCTTCGGCACCCGTGTCACCACTGACCGAACCGCAGACCCGGAAGACATGGCGGAGGGCACGTCACCGACGCTGCCTGCCGACTCCCGGCAATGGCTGGTCGCGGCCCGGCGCGGCAATCTCTCCGAGGTCGCGCGCGCTGTCGACCCATCCGTCGGCGCACCCGACTACGCCGACGGCTATGCAGAGGTGCGCTGGGCGCGCGACATGTCCGGGCTCGCGGTCGGTGCCCTCGCCCACAGCGATGACACGCGGCTGCGTGAATTCAGCGACGACCGTCGTGGCGCGGGACTGCAGGCGGACGATGACAATCGCTACGCCTGGACCCGGCTGACGATGGGCACCGATGCCTGGCGTGGCGTCACGCACCTGTATGTCACCGATGTGCAGCATGCTCGCCAGGGCATCGTCAACGACGATGACGCAGACGAGAGCGTGGGCTTGTTGGACGAGCGATTGCGCTTTCGTCGCTGGTCGCTCGAACAGAGCCTGACGCGCTCCACCTTGCCCGCCGAGCAGGCCGCCGACCAGGGCGCCGACACCCTCGCGCTGGGCTTCGTGCTGCGCCACGAATCGGCCCTGCATCGCATCGCAAGCAGCGTGGAGCGGGGTGACATCTCGATTTTGCTCGGCGTTCCCGGCGAGCAGACGATTGCAGATCGCATCGCGCTCGAACGCGCCTCGTTCTCCGCCTGGGGCAGCGTGCGCACTGCCTGGACACCGGAATTGACGACCGAACTCGGCGTTCGAGTCGACGCCGAACGATATCCCGGCGACGGGCCGGACGACATGGGCATCAGCCCGCGTGCGAGCCTTCGCTACGATCTGGGGCCACGCACGCAGCTTCGCGCGGCGGCAGGGCGTTTTCGCCAGCCGCACGGCTTGCATGAGCTCCAGGTCGCGGACGGCGAGCAGCGCCTGCAGCGTGCGCAGGAGACGGATCACCTGGTACTGGGCTTCGAGCATCGCTTCACGACGTGGAACACGCAGCTGCGAGGCGAGATGTTCATGAAGCGCGTCGCGCATCCGAAGCGCCGGTACGAGAACCTCTTCGACGCACTGCAGCTGGTGCCGGAACTCGGACCTGATCGCATCCGGATCGAGAGCGAGGAGGCCCGCGCACGTGGCATGGAGCTGCAGCTGAGCGTGCAACCAACCTCGGAGTTCGGCGCGTGGCTCAGCTACTCGAACGCGCGCAGCGAGGATCGTGTGCTGGGCGCGTGGACTCCGCGCACCTGGGACCAGCGCCACACCGTACAGCTCGGCGCGCTGTGGACGCCCGCCCACTGGACGGTGTCTGCCGGCGTGACATGGCACAACGGCTGGCGCACGACCCGCCTGAGCGAGCGCATCGACGAGCTGGCGCCGCAGCGATTGCGCCGGAATGCCAGCCCGCTCCCCGACTATCTGAGCATCGACGCCCGCGTGAGCAGGATGTGGGCGAGCGAGCGGCAGTCCTTCATCCTGTTCGCCGAGGTCACCAACCTCACCAACCACCACAACGTCGGTGCAACCAACGTGGGCCTCGAAGACGAGGACGACGAAGCACGGCCCCTCATGCTGGATCTGGAGCGGGAGCGGATGGTGCCGCTGGTTCCATCGATCGGGTTCGTCTGGCGATTCCAGTAGTCGTCGCGCATGAGCGAGATCTGCCCGCATCGTGTTAGCCGCGGGAAAGCCGATTGATCTCGTGGCGCGCGACGGTCTCACGTTCGTCAACCACCGAACGTCGAGGCGAACATGAACCACCCGTATCCACGCCATGTCCTGCACGCGTTGATCGCCGCAGGCACGTTGCTCTGCAGCAGTGCCCTGGCGACACAACCGCCGCGATTCTGCACTGCCACCAGCACCTACCTGCATCGCGCATGCACCCTTGAAGCGGCCGACGACCTGAACGTCACCGCAGCGCAATGCGTCAACCGCGTAGACGCCGGCGCCTGCCTGAGCGAAGCGCGCGCCGAGCACCTGCAGGCCAGGGAGTCCTGCGGTGAAGTCCAGGACGCACGCGAGGATGTGTGCGAGGCGATCGGCGAGGCGAAGTACGCACCGGCGTTCGGCCCCGCATTTGCCTCACGATTCGTGCACCCCGACAGGATCGGCACCAGCGTTCGGCCGAACCCCTACCTCCCGCTCGTCCCTGGAAACACATGGGTGTACGAAGCACGCGTCACCGACGACGAAGGGGACGAGGAGATCGAGCGCGTGACGGTCACGGTCACCCGCGCGACGAAGCTCATCGACGGCATCACCTGCCGGGTGGTTCGCGACACCGTGATGCAGGATGACGAACTCGTGGAGGACACGCTCGACTGGATCGCCCAGGACGTGCAGGGAAACGTCTGGTACTGCGGTGAGGAAGTGAAGGACTACGAGTACTTCGAGGGCGACCGTCCGGAACGGGCGGAGCTCGTGAGCCGCGATGGCTCGTTCAAGGCCGGCCGCGATGGCGACAAGCCTGGCATCCTCATGCTCGCAGCCCCACAGGTCGGCACGACCTACCGGGAGGAAGCCTCCTGGAACAACGCCGAGGACCTGTCCGAGGTGATGTCCCTGACCGGCAGCGAGCGTGCGCCGGCAGCGCACTGCGACGGCAACTGCCTGGTACTGCGCGCCTTCTCGCCGCTCGAGCCCGGCGTGAACGAGACGAAGTTCTACGCACCTGGCGTCGGTCCGCTCGTGACCGTCAACGAACAGACAGGCAAGCGCACGGAACTCGTGCGGTTCGAACGCCGCTAGCCCCGTACCCGCGTGCGTGCCGAACACCTGCCGCATGCGCGCTCAGGGCATGCGCAGGATCGGCTTGATCACCTCGCCGGTGACCGATGACTCGTGGATCGCCCGCTCGATGTCCGCGAAGTCGTAGTACTTCACGAAGCGATCGAAGGGCAGGCGGCCATCGCGATACAGCCCGGCGAGGTAGGGCACGAAGGTCTGCGCCACCGCGTCGCCCATCACCACGCCGCGGATGCCGCGACCCATGCCGATGTGGTCCATGGAGAACGGCAGTTCGATGCCGCCAGGCGTGGCACCCACCTGCGCACACCAGCCCGGCCGTGCGAGGCAGTCCACCGCCTGGCGAACGGCCACCGGCACGCCGGAGCACTCCACCGAGAAGTCCGCACCGCCACCGCCAGCCAGACCCGTGATCGCCCGGATGGCGGCCACGGGATCCTGCGTGCCCGCATCGATGGCGTGGGTCGCACCGAGACTGACGGCCATGTCGAGGCGCGCGCGGCGCACATCCACCGCGATGATGCGCGCGCAGCCGGACTGCCGCGCACCCATGATCGCCGCGAGGCCGACGGTGCCGACGCCGAACACGGCGATGGTGGAGCCTGGTGGCGGCCGCAACGCGTTTGCGACCGTGCCGAAGCCCGTGGTCAGCCCGCAGCCGAGCGGCCCCATGAGGTCGAGCGGCAGGTCGGCGTCGATCTTCACCGCGCTGCGCGCCGGCACGAGTGCATGCGTGGCGAAGGACGACTGGCCGACGAAGCGACCGCGCAGCGGGATGCCGTGCCGATGCATGGGCGACGAGCCATCTGCGCGCCAGCCGGTGAGGTTGCGCTCCACGAACTCGTCGCAGTACGCAGGCTGGCCACGATGGCAGTGCCCGCAGGTGCCGCAGCTGTCGCCACTCAGCACCACGTGATCGCCCGGCTGCACGTGGCGAACGCTGCTGCCCACGGCCGCAACGACCCCCGAGCCTTCGTGGCCGAGCACCATCGGCAGTGGCAGGTTGATGTCCTGATTGCGCACTGCGACATCGGTGTGGCAGATGCCGCTCGCCACGATGCGCACAAGCACCTCGTCGGCGCGCGGAGCCTCGAGTTCCACTTCCTCGAAGACGAACGGGCCGCGCGCTTCGTGCACCACGGCTGCGAGTGCCTTGCCCATCACTTCTACCCCCTTCGATCGAACAGGTCGGAACCCGGCACCACGCACTGCCGCGCAGGTGCCACCGAGTCGCGCTGGCCAGGACGCTGCTTCATGCCCTGCTCAACGCGGCGTGAAGTCGGAATACGAGGCATCGTCCGGCGATCGGCCACCGCGCGTGAGCGCTCCCACGCCCGGTCCGTCGAGCATCGCGGTGGCCGAGACATCGAGGTTCCAGTCCATCACCACGCGGCGGAACATGATCTTCCACATGTTGCCGCGCCGCTGCATGCGATCGAGGTAGCGGCCGACGTACATCATCATGTCGCCCGCCGGGCCATCCGCGCGCTGGTAGTGGTTGGCGCTGACATAGGTTTCCACCCGCGCCTCGTCGCCCTCGATGCGGATGTTGATGTTGCCGAGGTGGTGATGCGTGGCGCCCCAGTTGCGGATTGCGCCCGGCAGGATGTCGCAGAAGCCGTGCGCAAGGCCGTTGTAGCCGCCGTAGGCGACCTCTGCCTCCGGCCAGTAGCAGGACTTCATCACCGCACCATCCGCGCGGTCCACGCCGCGGCTGTGCTGTGCCAACACTTCCATGATGGCGAGCCGGTCGGCCATCTCGGCCAGGTCGGGGATTCGTCCGGTTTCGTGTGCCATCGCCTCTGCTCCAGCCAGTGGGAGCGCCGGATTGAATCGGAAAGATGCGGGCGCCGTCCAGCAATGCGGAAGCTCGGGCGAGGTCACCCGGGCATGCCGGATCAGCTCAGCAGCAGCTCCAGGTCTTCCGCCGTCAGCGCGCTCGGGGCCGCGTTCTCGGCGGTGATGATCGCCTCCGCCAGCTCGCGCTTGCGCGCCTGGAGGTCGACGATGCGCTGCTCGATGGTGTCTGCCGCGATCAGCCGGTAGGCGAACACCGCGCGGCTCTGGCCGATGCGGTGGGCGCGGTCGACGGCCTGAGCCTCGACCGCCGGGTTCCACCAGGGGTCGAGGATCTAGATGTAGTCGGCCGCGGTGAGGTTCAAGCCCTGGCCGCCCGCCTTGAGGCTCACGAGGAACAGCCGGCAGTCGGCATCCTCCTGGAACCGGGCCACGCGGGCCTGCCGGTCGGTCGTCCGGCCGTCGAGGTATTCGTAGACGGTGCCCCGGGCGTCGAGCTGCCGCCGGAGGATCGCCAGGAAGCTCGTGAACTGGCTGAACACGAGCGCCTTGTGCCCCTCGTCGAGCACCTCCTCGAGATGCTCGAGGAGGGCCTCGAGCTTGGCGGCCGGCTCCTCGATGCGGGCTGGATCGACGAGGCCGGGGTGGCAGGCCGTTTGCCGCAGTCGCAACAGCGCCTCGAGCACGGCGATCCGCGAGCGGCCGATCCCCATCCGACCGATGCGGCCGGAGAGTTCCTGGCGAAAGTGGTGCCGCAGCTCGTCGTAGGCCTTCCGCTGCTGTTCGCCGAGTTCCACGAACAGCGTCTGCTCGGTCTTCTCGGGAAGGTCGGAAAGCACCTGGGCCTTGGTGCGGCGGAGCAGATACGGGCGGACGGCCCGGGCGACGACCTCGGTGCTGCCGCGGCCGTCGGCGAGGAACTTCCGTAGCCGGGTGGCGCTGCCGAGCTGGCCGGGATTGAGGAACTCGAAGATGCTCCACAGCTCACCGATGTGGTTCTCCACCGGCGTGCCGGTGAGCGCCAGCCGGTGCCGAGCCCGCAGCAGCCGGCAGGCCTTGGCCGCCTGGCTGGCGGCGTTCTTGATCGACTGCGCCTCGTCGAGCACGACGTAGTCGAACTCCGTCTCGCGGAGATCGACGATGTCGCGGCGGAGTGTGCCGTAGGTCGTGACCACGATGTCCTGATCCGCCAGGCCGTTGCCGGAGTCCTTGCGGGCGTGTCCGGTGTGGTTGAGCACCCGCAGGCTCGGAGCGAACCTCCCCGCCTCCTCGATCCAGTTGAATACGAGGCTCTTGGGGACGACAACCAGCGACGGCCGTGCGGCCACGCCCGACTCCCGCATCACGGCCTGGCGATGGAGGAACATCGCCAGCACCTGGATCGTCTTGCCGAGGCCCATGTCGTCGGCGAGGCAGCCCCCGAGGCCCATCCGCTCCAAGAACGCCAGCCAGCCCAGGCCTTCCCGCTGGTAGTGCCGCAGGGTGCCCTGAAATCCCTCCGGCTCGTTCACGGTCTCGGGCCGTTCGCCGCGGGCGAGTTCTTCGCGAATCCGCTCGAAGGCCTCGTCGACATGCGACTGCGGCTGGCCCGCCAAGAGCGCGTCGAGCAGCGCCACCTGGATGCGGCCGTAGCGCAGTCGGCCGTCGTGCCGCTGGGCCAGGGCCAGCATCGGCGCGAGGTCGCCGGCGAAGGCCTCGGGCAGGATGCCGAGCGAGCCGTCGGGCAGCTCGACGGCGCGGTCGCCGCGGGCGATGGCTTCCAGGAGCGCGGGCAGTTCGGCCGACACGCCGCCAAAATCGACGGCCCCCGAGAGTTCGAACCAATCGATGCCGCTGGTCACGTTCCAGGAGACGCTGCCCGCCGGACGGTAGCGGCGGCCCGCCACCTCGACCACCCAGCCGGCCGCGGCCAGCAGGGCCACCGACGCGTCGAGCCGAGCGCGGGGAATCTCCACATGGTGCACGGCCTTCGCGGCGTCGAGCGGCACGGCCCGCGCGGCGCTGGCGCCATGCCGCGGCAGGACGCCCAGCGCCTCGCGCTCGGCTGCGCGGTCGCGGCGGACGAATATCCGTCGCGTAGTGTCGGCGGCGCCTCCGGCGGGGTCGTCGGCGGCGATTTGGATGCCGGCGTAGTCGAACCAGATCGTGCCCGCCATCTGGACCCGCGGCTGGGACCGCCGCCCCGGCCGTCCGCCGGCCGGCGCCGCGTCGGCATCCGCGACAGCGGGCGAGTCGTCGAGCACGAGTTTCGGCCGCGGCCGGCCCGACTCGATCCGCCAGCCGGTCCACGCCGGCAGGACCAGCCGCGGCACGTCCGCCAGGGCTGCCAGCCGCTCGATGAGACCGTCCACCTGCCCACCGGCCACTTCGATCGGCCCGCGCCGCTCGAACTGGTCGATCCAGCCGATCGCCGACATGCCACCCGCATCCGGCACGGCGAGCCGGGCGATCCGATCGGCGAACACCACGAGTCCGGAGCGGAGGATGGCCCGCGGCTCGTGCAGTTGTTTCCGCTGGCTGCCGCGGACGAGCATGCCCCGGAGCGTCGCCTTGCCCGGTGGAGGAGGCGGTGCGTCGTCGTCATCGGCACCGCGGCGCCGGGCTGGCCGCAGGTCGTCGTCGTCGGGCTCGACGACGAAGGCGAACTCCCAGGGGCGGCCGCCGTCCCAGACCAGCGGCACGACATGCTCCGGCGCCCGGCGCGGCTCCGGCTGGACGACGAGCCGGCCGGTCTCGCACAAGGCCGCCAGGTGCGTGGCGGCGGACTGCGGGCTGACCACGATCCGCGCGATGACGCGGCGGTCGAGCGGTTCGGCGGAGGCGTTCTCGCCGAGGGCCGTCGCGCCGACGAGTTGCTCCACGAGCCGGCGCTCCTGCGGATCGAGGGCCGCGAGTTCGACGCCTCCGGGGCCGAGCACGGCAGGCCGCGGCCTGCCCGTCGCATTGCCCGCGACGTCGAGGGTCATCCGACAGGGCACGAGCACCGCGGCCCGCATGTCGGCCGATGCAGCCAGGTCGAGGAGGAAGACGACCGCCCCGCCGGACCGTCGGGCGTCGGGACTCTCGAGCGCGTGCGTGCGGACGGCGGGCTCGACGAGCCGCCTGCGCTCCTCGAGTTCCGTCGCCCAGGC